>Ga0255336_100174_pt1 | contig 139465 bp, 135 predicted proteins | sample MeOH1_35cm_T3_17_FD_189102 | JGI IMG/M metagenome (GOLD analysis project Ga0255336, IMG submission 189102) | Sandy soil microbial communities from University of British Columbia, Vancouver, Canada - MeOH1_35cm_T3_179 | ecosystem: Engineered > Artificial ecosystem > Sand microcosm > Unclassified... | reverse complement strand
TTCTGAGACAGCTCCTTTTTACAACTCGAAGACTCCAACTGGATTTATTCAGGCTTTGGGAGAGCCTTTTCATTTCGTTCCTCTTTGATATCAAGTTTTGGCTTTTTTTGAGTCTTAATCCGTATAATGCGGAAGCCCTTAACCTCAGTGACTTGAAACAGATACCCATCAAATTCGACAACGTCTCCTTTGACCGGCGTTCGTCCCAGGCGAGCAAAGACATATCCTCCGATCGTCGATACTGACTCGTCTTCCAAGGAAATTCTTAACAGCTCTGAGACATCATCGAGAAGTACCCGTCCATTAATCAGGTATTCCCCCTCTTGAACTTTAACAATCTCCGAAGACGGAACATCCTCAAACTCGTCATAGATCTCCCCAACGAGCTCTTCCAATAAATCTTCAATCGTGACCATCCCGGCAGTCCCACCAAATTCATCCACCACAACAGCCAGATGGGTCCGCTGACTCCGCATTTTTTGGACAAGATGAGAGATGGGCATTCCTTCCGGAACAACGAGAATTTCACGTTTCACTTGAGTAATCGAGGTGGTTTCTGGATTATCCGCCAAACCCAATAAATCTCGCATATGCACTAAGCCAATGACATTATCCTTGTTGTCTTCACAGAGTGGATAACGCGTATGTCCATATTTTTTGACGACTGCTAACGCTTCTTCTAAGCTATCCTCGGTAAAAATGGTGACCATATCCTGGCGCGGAACCATAACCTCACTGACCACGCGATCTGAAAACTCGAAAACATTATCTAACAGTTTTCCCTCCATTTTATCGAGAAAACCATTTCGCTGACTTGCATCGACCAACATTCTCAATTCTTCTTCGGAGTGCGACAAATCCGCTTCATTAGCAGGCTTGATCTTTCCTAGCCGAAGTACAAGATTAGATAGACCATTCAAAGCTCGGATCAGGGGGTAAAATACCTTGTAGAATGCTTTTATCGGACCCGCTGTTTTTAAAGCCGCAACTTCCGCATTTTGAATAGCCAAAGATTTCGGGACCAGTTCTCCCAAAACAATATGTAAAAACGTAATGAGGATAAATGCTATGCCAGCAGAAACAGAATGGATTACGAGGTCATCCCCGCCAAAAAAACGTTGAAAAAATGGATTGAGAATCGTTGCAATCGCAGGTTCTCCTAACCAACCTAGGCCTAAAGAAGCTAAGGTAATTCCCAATTGAGTAGCGGATAAATAAGTATCGAGCTTAGAGGTGACCTCAAGCGCCAAATTAGCTTGACTTGAACCTGATTCTGCTAATTCAGCTAGGCGCGTTCTGCGTACTTTAACCAGGGCAAACTCTGCGAGAACGAAAAAACCGTTTAAAGCAACCAATAATAGGGCAACGAGAATTTTTATCGCGCTCCATATGACACCTTCGATCGAAACTTCCTCCTTTAGCTTTTAAGCTTTCCTTCAATTTCAAACTGACTTCCGCGCATTTCTGCGAATAACAACTAAGGCGCCTAAGAATAAAGCTCTTGGCACCTACTTTAAAACTATTTATTTGTTTTTGGGGGTAAAGGATCTTCCACAGTTATTCTCCTTATTTCTTTAATAATTACTATAGTTTAATGTACAGATTACGTCAAGCGACAACTTTAGCTAAATCTCGAGTTTGTCACGTAGGATTTAATTTTACTTGCTTTGCTCCTTATTTTTCTCGGCCGCTCCACGCAAAAGGCAAATTACCTCTTCATCCTCTTCCTCCCCAATAATCGAAAGCAAATTTTGTAGCGGATCGGGCCTGGTTTCAACCGTGCTAACCTCGAAAAGAGACTCTAAACTGAACTCTTCTTGAACGTTTAATCCTTCTCTTCCAGTTGAACAGTCACCTTCGTCCATGATCTCCTTTTCGGATCGGAGATCACCTTTTTCCTCTGTAACATTACCAGCAAATTCTTTAACTTCTTTAGCTTCTTTAGCTTTGACATCTTTAGATGATGTTAGCTCAGAAAAAGGTAGTTCGGACACAGACTGTCCTGGTAAAATTAGCCCAGGATGGTCTTGCAAAAATTCGTGTAAGGCCTGTTTCGTTATTTCACACCGTTTTTCCGGGGAAAATTTCTGAAGTTGAGTCCAAAGGTCTTCATCCTCACTATTAAAAAACAAAGGCAAAAAAGGTTGTTCCGTCATCATGGATTGACATTAGCCTTTTTTGTCAGGCTGTTAACCAAATTCGCCGCCATAATCCGGAACCCGGTCGCATTGCCAAACTGTGGGTCCTCAATTAAGACTTTATTCTCTAACTGAAGATGTTCAAAGACAAGTTCGCCAACCTTACCCGCAACGAGCACCGTATGAATTTTTCCGAGCATGGGTTTCATTGCTTTCTTCACTTCACGCGAAATATCCGTGCCGAGCTGAGCTAGCATTTGATTCATGACCGGATTTAAATTGATCGTCCCGTTGCTCCAAGGGTATTGTCCTCCATGGACACGGAAGATTTTATCCAACTCTTGATCGTCTGTTTCAATTGGATTTTGATGATTGGCACTCATTTCCTTTAACTTTTCTGCGACCCCAGTATAGGCCCATTTTAAGCCTTTTTCAATACTGAAGGAATTTGGCGGATCCAGCATCACCCCATCATAGAAGGTTGCGATATCCGTCGTACGAAAACCCGGATCAATCACCACGACATAGCCATTAAAAAGCTTAGGACTGATCGGCATTCCGTACTCATTCAAGGTTTCCTTGATGAAGACACCATAACTCTGAGGCAAAACACGAGACCGGATAATCGTCAACTGACGAGTCTGTCCCTTAAACGGGCCAGAGAGGAACGCTACTGACCAAGAGCCTTTAAGTTGCGCTTCGTATTTATCTTTGAGAGCCGCATAATATTTGACCGGAACACCCGTTCCTAAATAAATATTGGCTTTGGGGGTTTTCTGCGCTAACGCTAAAGCAACCACGAGCAGGGCTGTGGCCTCTTCATCCGTTGATTTATCCTCGTCCCAGCAATAATGAGCTTCATTAGGATTGAGGTTTTCGGCTAAATTACCCATAAAATAATGATTTTCTGCACCCGTCGAATTGTTTTTTACGACAACATCAAGAGAATTGATCTGACCCTCTAATTCCGAGCCGCGGGTCACGATAGCATTTCCTAACGTCGAGAAAATCCTCTCATTTCCCTGACAGATCACAGCTGGAAAAAGCACTTTTCTATCTCCAACATCGAGTTTGATCGCCCCAAAGCCAGGATCTCCTCCTGCAACGAGTATGTCGTTTTCAAACACATTGACTTCCTCCTCATCTTTTAAATTCTATTGTATACTATCTCACCATATCTTTCCACTTCGAAGCGCTCACCCCTTCCACACCAGCCCTATACGCTAGAAATGGGTCACTTCACGATCCGAGAAAAAGAGACGGTGAAAATATGAGTGATAATCCTCTCTCCTTACAAAACGTTTCCGTTCTACTCCCACTTAAAGAAGAAACCTGGCGGGAGAAGGCCAAATCTTTTTTACGCTATGTCGGTCCAGCCTTTATCGTCAGTGGCGCCTACATCGACCCAGGAAATTTCGCGACGAACATAAGCGGCGGTTCCAATTTCAACTACTCCCTCTTATGGGTTTCTCTGGAGTAACCTGATGGCGATTTTCCTGCAAACTCTATCAGCTAAGCTAGGTATCGTCACCGGAGTGGATCTCGCAACCCATTGCAGCCGCCAGTTTAGCCGTCCAGTCAATATTTTGCTTTGGGCTATCACGCTTTGAAGGACATTTTTCAGAAAAATTGTTGGGATAATGCATGTGCTGAGACCTTTTTCAGTACCAACTTCATGCAAAAACAAAAGAGCATACTTATAAAAATCCTTTATGACACCCTAAGTAACGATTGCCAGTCACATAAACCCATGTACATTTGGAAATATTATGCCTGGAGGTGATTTTTATGGTAATGTCAAATTTGAAATGTTCAGTGGATACCTGCCATCACTGGGGTAGTGGTAACCATTGCACGGCAGATGGTATCGAGGTTAACAACCAAGTCAGCAGTGCTCAGACATCTGATGATACCATTTGTAAAACCTTTAAACCCCAAAGCTAAATAAAGTTCTGTTAGGGTTGCCGTCGGGCAACCTTTTATTATTACTCCCTTATGATAAGGGAATCAATCATTCTTTTAACATTACCGATGCAACGAGAACCCTCTGGGTTATTTACCTCATAGCCACAACGACCAGCCTTTGTATGTGCGGTTATCTCATCTAAAGCGGTAGTTCTACCCGTTCAAATTCTTGTATCACTCTTTTCTTAGTCCATCCGAAACAGTAACAAACTGGGCATGCACTTGGCACTAACAGAGTCTGTTACAAAAAATATTAACGGCCCAAACGCCAGTTCGTTAAAAATAATTACACCTCTATCTATTTGTGCGGTAAAATAAGGTGATAAGCCAAATTAACGCATATTTTTGCCAAGGGTGTTGGCGGTCGAGAAAAAGGGTCAGGGGTAAACACCTATGGACCTATCCAACCCGAAATACCACACAACTCACCGGCCCAGCAGACCAGCAAACCAGCCTGTAGAGCCACTTTCAGCTGTGTGTTTTCTTTAGACAACACACGGTCTCAACGTGTGCCGTACGTATAAAACTCAATTGAAAAACTTATTTCAAAATAGAGTAAGCCCTGATTTCTCAAGACTTACTCTATTTTTTATTGATACAATAACTGTAATTCAATTTAAAATAAAAAGTCAGATCATTTATAAAGAACAATCTGGCAAATATATTTTTCTATACGTCACTTACTCAAAAAAGAACATATGCCTTCTAGGACCCGCTGATATCAAGGCTTTCACTCAACCTAAATATAGCTCTACCACTGTCTCCACATGTGCCGTCCATGGGAACACATAGCTCTAAAATGCGCTTTCAACGAAGTGACGCCAACGTGATTCGATTTGTTGTCTCCGTACATGCTCCTAACACATTTGTAACTCCCAACCACATTTACCAGAACATTGATCACACTCCGTAAAAGGCTTGTCAGGCTTGGCACATATGTTTCGGTATCTCCATATTATGGTATTGGGAGTTGTTCCAGGTGGACCCGCTTGAACTGTTAGTTTGAAAAAAAGGAGTGAACTTTTATCCATGTTGTACTCTTGCAGTTTAGACAACCGCCCGTTTTCCGTTTTAAGCTTGATTGCTACAAAATGCCCCTTGACGCAGGCTAAAATGTCTGGAACACCGGCTGTTTCTCGGCAGACATCCTGGGGCTGGGAGCCTAAAGTTAGTCTACAGGAAGGTTTAAGGAAAAACGTACGATTTCTACCTGTAGCACTATCTAAGGGGCATACACATACAATAAAAGGATAAGTTTGCAAGGATGGTGGATATGCGTAAAAAAATCGGTGTGGGACACGCTTCAATAGGTGATTTAGAAAAAAAATATGTAAACATGGCTCTTGAGGCGGGAAGGCTATCACAAGGCGAGTTTGTAAATAAGTTCGAGAAGGAATTCGCCTCTCTACATGGACAGAAATACGGTATAGCTTGTAATAGTGGTACTTCTGCTTTGCATGCTGCGTTGGAAGCATTAAAAGAAAAATACAATTGGCCCATAGGAAGTGAAGTTATCGTTCCAACAATAACCTTTATTGCAACATCAAATGCGTGCATTCATGCAGGGCTTACTCCAATTTTTGTTGATGTAGATTCTGTTTCCTATAATATCGATCCAGCTTTGATTGAAGAAAAAATTACCGAAAAGACAGCTGCAATTATACCGGTTCATGCATTTGGACAACCCTGTGAAATGGATAAGATTATATCTATCGCAAAAAAAGATAATCTAAAAATTATTGAGGATTGTGCAGAAGCTCATTTCGCTATTTATAAAGGAAGACCTGTGGGTAGTTTCAGTGACATATCTGGTTCAAGCACATATGTTGCTCATACAATTACTACAGGTATTGGTGGGATAATTACGACCAATGACCGGGAACTTGCGGAAATTTGTCGTTCTCTTATTGCGCACGGAAGAGCCTGCACATGTGAGAAATGTATAGCATCAAATCCTGATCAAGTATGTAAGTTACGGATGACGACTGATTTGGACAAACGCTTTATGATGGTTCGTATGGGGTATAGCTACAGAATAGGGGAATTAGAGGGTGCTCTTGGCATAGCACAACTAGAAAACCGCGATTACATTATCGGAACCCGTAGGAAAAATGCAGCTTATCTCACGGAAAGGCTGCAGATATTACAGGAATATTTACAGTTACCGTCTTTTCCCAGTTATATTGACCACTCATTTATGATGTATCCAATTGTTATAAAAAAGAATGCTCCATTTTCAAGACGGGATATGACAGAATACTTGGAAAGCCTTAACATTGAGAGTCGCCCCATGTTACCTCTGTTAAATCAGCCAATATATAAGGAGATTTTTGGTGATATCGAAAAGGATTATCCGGTAGCAGAGTGGATAAATAATAATGGGTTCTATGTTGGATGCCACCACGGTTTAGAAAAAGAAGAATTAGATTATATTGTAGACAGTCTAATTAAATTTATTGAGACGAAAGTTGGTAAAATTGCGACCGGCTCGACTGGATGAGGCTGTAACGAAACACGGCCTCACAAAAATCGCCTAAAACCAGTGGTTTTAGGCGATTTTTCTCGAATAACGGAGGTAATATGGTATATTAAAGTATGAAATCAGGCGATGCTAAAGAATTTTTGGAGGGGTCACGGATATCAAAGAAAGGGCAAAAAGTTCATCACAAAAAGTATTTATTCCCTATGTACAGAACCAATTAACCCTGCCCACAGCGTTGAAAGCCTCATTCCCGAGAATCATGTGGTACGCGTGGTCAATCGGGCTATCGACCAAATGCACCCAATTGCTTCTTTCCTTTCTAGTGTTTTTCAATTTGAGCGCTGACACAGTGATCAATATGTCCCCGAGTGTAAAATACATCAACGGCTTTAAATAATTGGTCTACAGTCGTTGATGAGTTTACGCCTTTGTAGTCAATAAGACCTTGCTCGTTTAAATATATCTTCAAGCTCAACTTCCCTAATAAAATTAAACCCGCCAGCAAATCCTACTCGTTTAACAAGTATAGGATTCCCGCTGGCGGGTTTAATACCTTAGCATTAATCATCTATCAATAGATGAGAGTATAGTGAAAACTACGACTTAATCATTGTTATCACGTCGTGGTTAAAATGCCTTCTAACTTTTTAATTTATTTATAATATTTTCTCCATAAGCGATTGGATTATATTGCAAAACGAATTTTGTAGCAATTTCTATCTTCTGACGTATTCTATTTTAGAATCACCCCTTCAAGTTAGCTACGGCTAACCCGTTCAGAAAGATTATAAGGAGGTCGCCATAGATGCTTGCTTTTGCCACCTTGCCCTACTTCATTAACAGTTCTTCCTAGCTTTTAAATCCATGAAATCGTTAAAGGCTTGTTGCCAAGACGGATTATTTTTCATGAAATCTACCAGAGTTTTGATGGCATCGATCGTTACAGTTGAAAGGTAGTGTTCCATAGCTTCGGCCTCAGCAGCAAAGTTACATTTGCTACATATTAGGGCAAGAAACTCCTGCAACAATTGGTTCCTCGTTACTAAGTACAGTCCATACTCTTTTCCTTTATCCGTAAGCTGGATCTCTCCATATCGTTCGTACTTTATGTAATTCTGGTCTCTTAATTTGTAGAGGGCTTTGGTAACAGAGGGCAAAGCAACTTTTAGCCTGTTACTGATGTCCGTTACCCGAACGGTATCAAGGGATAACGAAAACCGATATATTTCCTCTAAGTAGTCTTCTAAGCTAGGTGTTAGCATATGCCTCACTTCCTTTGCTTCACCTTTAATTACTTGTGGGCCGTTTGAGCTAAGAATTGCTTAACTTAAGCATTGAGGTGAAAATCTTTCTCACCTTATAAGTATACTGGTTAGTTATATCAGTATATTCTTTCAACATGCTTTATGACTCTAGTAGAAAAACTGGGGGTATCAAAATGAGCGAAGGTATTAATTTATCCAAAACATCGCTTACACTGCCATTGCCAAAAGATACTTGGCTGGTAAAGGTTAAAGGTCGACTCAAGTATATAGGTCCGGCGTTTATAGTTAGTGTTGCTTACATTGACCCCGGTAATTTTGCGACTAACATCAGTGGCGGTTCTCAATTCAACTACAACTTGGTATGGGTGATTCTCTGGAGTAACCTGATGGCTATCTTTCTCCAGAGTATGTCAGCCAAGCTTGGGATAGCTACAGGGCATAACCTGCCGGAGATGTGCTCAAAGGTTTTCTCGAAAAAGACCAATTGGTTTTTCTGGCTTGAGGCTGAATTTGCAGCTATGGCTACTGATTTGGCTGAGTTTCTTGGCGGAACATTAGGCTTGTATTTGCTATTCCATATCCCCATGATTTATGCTGGTCTACTTACTGGTGTTCTTACTTTCTTAATCGTATACATGGAGAAATATGGTCAAAGGGTCGTCGAGTGGATTATTGGTGCTTTGGTGGCGGTTATAACTATTGGGTATACTATTGAACTGTTTTTGGCTAAGCCAGATTGGACACAGGCGGGCATGCACACCCTAATTCCGTCACTTCCTAATGGCGAAGCCGTATTATTAGCGGTTGGAATGCTCGGGGCAACGGTAATGCCTCACGTAATATATCTTCACTCGCAGTTGGTTCAGACCAGAAATAAAAAGGATTATACTGATGAACAAAAACGCAATCATTTACGTATGGAGCGAATCGACATTGCCATCGCTATGAATATTGCGTTTATCGTTAATGCCGCAATGGTCATCGTATCTGCTGCAGTATTTTTCAGAAATGGTATGGTTGTGGATACGATTGAACAAGCACACAAATCATTAGAACCTCTTCTCGGGCCACTATCGAGTGGAGTTTTTGGGATTGCTTTGTTGGCATCGGGTTTGTCGTCCTCAGCAGTGGGTACCATGGCTGGGCAAACCATTATGAAAGGCTTCGTTGGATTGACTATCCCCATTAATCTTCGAAGATTAATTACAATGACCCCGGCTTTGATTATCATTGCATTAGGTGTCAACCCTATGAGTGCCTTAGTAATAAGCCAAGTTGTATTAAGCTTCGCCCTTCCGTTCGCCATTGTGCCAATGTTATGGATCACCAGTCGTAAAGACTTAATGGGTAGCTTAGTCAATCAACCTCTAACCAAGGTCGCCGGTTGGGTAATTACGAGTGTCATTGTCGGTTTAAATACGGTTCTGCTTTACCTGACTTTCACCGGTAACGTATAAGGGGTTCTGCCACGGGTTTTAGTAGCGAGAAAGCGCATAAAGCAATAAGGCTGGGTGCAACACCCAGCTTTGTTAAAGAACATGGAGGAGGCATATCTAATGGCTGACCTTAGTATTCATAAAAGTCAAAAGAAGATCTTAATTTTGATAAGTTTGGTTGGTTTAATACTAGCTGTAAAACTGAGTTTTGCTTTGATAACTAATGTTAATTGTACCATTCGTCGCCACCATAGGGGTCAATAGGAATCCAATTGTCGAAGATGTAGAGGTATCCCAATGTCCCGTCGGATCGATCTATTTATAGGGTTATTTCCAGCATAAGCATAAGCATTCAGACTTTGTGGACTCTTTATCTGGCCCATGAAAGTATCTGGCAAAGTAACCGCTCAACCATTGGGTTATACCAACGAGAACCAAAGAAGGCTTGCCCTGTCGCGGGATCATATTTTTTCCCTGTTATTCCCATGCTACTATACGGAGCAAGTACTCCTGCGAACATGCCTCCGAAAGCATCCCAACGGTATTTGACAATGTCCTCACCTAGATATCTGTAAGGTCCGTGACATTGCCCAGGTCATCATAGTGGTAATCCATCTGTCCGCTCCTAGTCCTGATGGTATCGACATGTCCCCAGGTTTTCCTGTCATGAAAGCCAAACATATTGCGAGCGATAACCTGTCCGATTGCCGTGTAATATTCGCCGAATTATCACCATGATCCCGGCGATGATTCTCCTCTGGATTGGTATCAATCCGATGAAAATCCTGATTCTCAGCCAGGTCACGCTTAGTTTTGCTCTTCCTGCTGCGGTTATCCCTCTTCTTTTGATCACGAGCCGCAAATCTGTTATGCGAGAAATAGTGAATAAAAAGCTGACCAATATCGTGGGGGTTATCATCGTCACGCTTATTATCTCGCTTAATGCCGTTCTGATCTATTTAACGCTCTTTAACTAAGAAAAGTGTGGAGTTCTCCACACTTTTCTTAGTTAAAGATTACGATTCCACCTAGATTTGCTCATTAACTTTTTGTTGAGCCGCCAAATAATCAATGAATTGTCGAGCGGTACGACCTGAACGCGCATTATGCATCATAACCCACCTCAACGCCTGCTGACGAAGCTGTGCTTTTTCAAGCGTTAACCCCTCCTGAGCAGCCAATTCTTCCACAATCCTCAAGTATTCCTCCTGGTCTGGTGAGGGGAAAGTAATTGTGATCCCAAAACGATCCGCTAGGGAAAGCTTTTCATCTAAGGTATCCCGGACATTAACCTCGTCGCCTTGACGTTCGGAGAAGTTCTCGCGAATAAGATGCCGGCGATTCGAAGTCGCATAAATAAGCACATTGTCAGGACGCTTTTCCAAGCCTCCCTCCAACACAGTCTTCAACGCTTTATAGGCCAACTCCGTCTCCTCAAACGAAAGATCATCAATAAAAAGAATAAACTTTTGAGGTTGAGGCGCGAGATAACGAATAATCAACGGAAAATCCGTTAAATCTTGTTTGGAAAGTTCCACTAATCTTAGTCCCTGATCACAATACTCCTGAAGAAGGGCCTTAACCAAAGAAGATTTGCCCGTTCCCCGGTTTCCATAAAGAATTACATTATTTGCAGGATAGCCTGCCAGGAAGAAATTCGTGTTTTCAAAAAGGATGCCTTGTTCACGCTCTTGCCCAATTAACTGCTCCTTCCGGATCGGATCAGGGGTAACACTAACAAGGACCTTAGCTTTCCCATCCCATTTGAAGGCTAATCCGGCGGCCATCAGTCCTACGCCAATTTTTCGGTAAAAAGTGGCCAATTCTCGTCCAGCTTTTTCCTCATCGTCAGCAAGCAAAACCTTCTTCACTTCATTCCGTGTCGTTTCTAAAAATTGACCCGCGCGACTTGAATCATGTTGGACTTCGCCTGCTTGGGGAGCCCATAACGGCCACTGTTCTAGCCTTTCGAGCCACTCTTCCCCTGGCAGTTCAGTTTGCTTCTCCATTCTTTCACAAACCATCCGTTGTAAATCTTCTGGTTGAAGACCGGCAATCCTCCGAACTGCCTTTAGGTCACGAATCACGAGATTTTTAAGTCCTGTATCTAAGTTTTCCCACGCTTTAAAACTGGCTTGCCGGGAAAAAACATTGTCCGACTCTAAGACAAGATCCCATAAATACTTAGGCCAATTCTTTTCAGTTGCCAGAGCGCAAAACGTATAATAGTTTTGATGAACTTTTATAAGATCAAGCTCTTCCTCTGCTAAAGAAGTAAATAGGTTCTGTAAACTTTCCACGACCGTATCTTCACGAAGCACTCTGTAAATGACTAAACCTTCTAAGATAAAAGAATATTTCAGGTTTTCCACTATCCCATGCGAGCGCTTACCCTCTAACTCCTGATATTTTAATGTTTCCGATTGCCTCAATTCTCCCCGTTTCATCTTTCTTATGCTCCTTCAATTTTAGTGTTATAGTACAATATCATATTATCTTCCTCTATTCGAGATGTATTATATCATAGATTTGAAATTCATTCTATATTTGACACCTTATATTCCCATAACAAAAGGATGAGTTACCTCACCCTATATTTAGTTCTTGACTTTTTCCGAATCTTTGTTAATCTTAAGATAAATTCAAATTAAAGTTATTTTTTAGGTGCCCCTTTGGGGGAGAATAGGGAAACCGGTGTTTAATCCGGTGCGGACCCACCACTGTAAAGACAAGCCCCCGCTAATCCACTGGCATTTGCTGGGAAGGAGCGATAGGGCGCTTGAGTCTGAGCCAGGAGACCTGCCTAAGAAGAAAAAGTCTTTCCGGGGTATTGGAAAGCGGCGGAGATGACGGCAAAGTCCCGACCACAACAAAAATTGTGGCGGGACTTTATTTTTTTATAAATAAACAAAATGGAGGAGATTAAATGTCGACACTAAACAACGGGGAAAAATTCCATGGTCTAAATAATCTTAAGGAAGCAGAAGGACAAGACCTCGAAGCTGCCTTAAAAGAGCTTACGAGCAGAATTGAAAAGCTCGACCAAGAATCCATCTCTGGCATGCAAGAACGTTTGAATGCGAAAATTAAACCTCTCAGAAGTTTGGGCGTCTTAGAGGATATTGCCCAACAACTCGCTGGAATCTATCGCACCTCACAACCAAAAATCAAAGGAAAAGCTGTCCTTCTTATGGCCGGAGACCATGGTGTCGTGGCTGAAGGAGTCAGTGCAGCTCCCCAGGAAATTACTGTTGAAATGTTCTATAGCTACCTTAAAGGAGGGGCAGGCATTAATGTCCTCGCCGAGCATGGCGGAGCTGAACTCATCTGCACAGACATAGGGATTGCTTCTCCCTTAGACCCTCCTGAACTAATGGCCAACCGCGTCAAAAATGGCACCAATAATATGACTCAAGGCCCAGCAATGACCCGACAAGAGGCCTTACTCGCACTTCTTACCGGTGCCCATGTTGCCGCCAAAGCGATCAACTTAGGAATTAACCTTTTGGCAACAGGTGAAGTTGGAATTGGCAATACAACTCCAAGTGCTGCCCTTGTTTCAGTCTTTACAGGACACTCGGTCGAAGAAGTCACAGGACGAGGTACAGGAGTTAAGGACGATGCCCTGAAACATAAACAAGACGTCATTAAACGCGCAATTGAAGTCAATCGGCCTGATCCCGCTGCCCCCCTCGATACCCTCGCCAAAATTGGGGGACTCGAAATTGCTGCACTAACTGGAGCAATCCTCGAGGCCGCTTACCAACACGTACCCATCATTCTCGACGGTATTATCTCATCAGCAGCAGCCCTCACCGCAGCAAAACTTGCCCCCCTCTCCGCCCCCTATATGATCTCTTCCCATAACTCAGAAGAACAAGGTCACCGCTTAGCCCTAAAACAACTCGGACTCACACCCAGACTTGATTTTCACATGAGACTTGGGGAAGGCACAGGCGCAGTCCTCATGTTTCCAATAATCGAAGCCGCCCTCAAAATCGCCGACGAAATGGCCACCTTCGAATCAGCCGGCGTGACCACAGGAGAGTTCTGATCTTCGAAAGCTTTGCCAAAGGCCAAGATAAAAAGGTATACTAAAGAAGCTCCCTAATTAACGCTCCATCTCCCCATCATCCCTCAGCTTTGCCAAAGGCAAAAGCAAAGAGAAATACAAAAAGCAGCTCTCCCAAGCTTTGCCGTAGGTAAAGGCAAAGAGGAATACAAAAACAGCTCTTCCAAGCTTTGCCGTAGGTAAAGGCTAAAAGGAATACTTAAAAACTAACCCCAAAGTCCCTAAATTACCCTTAAGAAACAGCCCAGCTTCCGAGGGCAACCCTCCCTTAGGCCTTAAAGCGAGTAGCCACCAAACTTAGGCCCTGGCGATACCCCAGAAAGAAGGGTTGCGCACACGACGTGCGCAACCGCCAACAGAGTCAGGAGACGATTTTGGCGGGCGATGACACGTCTAAGTGTTATCGGTCCACCTCAAATCAGAGTCAGGACCTTAGGTTTGGTCTACAAGCGCCCCGGCCTATACGCGAGGGTGCCCTCGGAAGCGGAATGGAGGCCGATAATCCCAATGTCTAACTTCACACTCATCACCGGTGGAGCCCGCAGCGGCAAAAGTACCTTTGCGGAACGTCTCGCAGCTCACTCCGGTCGACCCGTTATCTATATCGCTACAGCCCAGGTTCTCGATGAGGAAATGACCTGGCGAGTGAAAAAGCACCAACACCAGCGACCAGACAACTGGCAACTCATTGAGGAACCCTTCGCTATTCCGGTTGTCTTGGAAGAAATTCGCTATAAAAATGCAGTCGTACTTCTGGATTGTGTAACGATCTGGCTTTCCAATCTCTTACTCAAATCTTTGGGTTCTACCTCAGAATCACTTTTCCCTGATACCCTGACTCCCGAAGCCGAGGAAAAAATCCTGGAGCAAGTCCAGAAAGTCGCAACCCTTGCCCAGGAAATAACTCCCCAAATCATTATGGTGACGAATGAGGTCGGCCAGGGCATCGTCCCGGATAATCCTATGGCTCGCTCATACCGTGATTTAGCAGGACGTGCCAATCAGCTCCTTGCTCGTCAAGCAGATAAAGTATTTTATGTCGTCGCGGGTTATCCCATCGAAGTCAAACAGTCTGGGCAGGAACTCTTAAACTCCTTGAACCCTCAACAGGAGCGTCCGTAATTATGCGTGGATTTTTAATTGCCGTAACCTTTCTGACGCGACTGCCTTTTCCTGCGCCCGCGGATGTCACTCAAGAAGAGTTTACAGCCAGCCAGCGTTATTATCCGCTCATCGGTCTTTTGCTTGGAATTATTATGAGCTTAAGTGCCCTCCTTTTGCGAAGTTTTTATCCTCCCCTTGTCGTTGCCGCTTTCTTGCTGATTGAAGAATTACTATTGACAGGCGGTATCCATATGGATGGCTTCATGGATAGCATGGACGCCCTCTGGTCCGCCCGAACTCCAGAAAGAATGCTCGAGATCATGAAAGATAGCCGAGTCGGATCGTTTGGCGCGTTAAGCGCAAGTGCCATACTCCTCCTCAAGTTCTCTCTCTTAGCAGGGCTTCTACAAGGAAGCGGTTCTTTACTGTCTTTCTCTTCTAACTTTTCTTCTCTTAACTACCAATCCTTAAGCACTTTTGGACCTTTCTTTGCTGTTTTAATCATGCCGACGCTTTCACGCTGGTTATTTTTGTTCGGCATACTTTTTTATCCGTATGCGCGCAAAACAGGACTGGGGCAAGGTTTCCACGAAAGTTCGCTTAATCGACCCTGTTTTTTTATTATTGAAGGGTTGATCTGCTTGGCTCTTGCTGTCTATCTTCTGGGGTGGGCCGGCTTGGTTGGCCTTCTTCTTGCTTTTCTCTTTCTTTTTTATTTTACACAGAAAGTCTCGCACCTCTTGGGCGGATTAACCGGGGATCTATACGGTGCCAGCATTGAGCTTTCAGAATTACTCTTTTTAATCGGCGTCGTTCCCTTCTTTATAAACTAAGAAACCATTGTCTTGACCTCCTTAAAATCGAGGAACAAGACAACGGTTTTTTATACTAACAGAAAGTATAAGTCTGGGGGCAGATAGTATAAGTGCAACCAGCGGCTTTCATTCTCGCTAATGCTCGGCGAAAGCCGGGTTTTCTTTATAAAAAGGCTTAAAACAATTTGGAGGGATATCGCCAATAAACTTAGCTCCGATTGACGTTAGCCAAAAATAGTCTGCCCTTTGCCCGTATTTTTTCCAACATAAAGACGTTGGTCTGCTAAGCGGTACAATTCTTCATAATTCCGCCCTTCCGCTGGAAATTCAGCGACGCCAATACTAACGTCAAGTCCAAATTTCTTAAGATTCAGGCTGTTTCTCATTCGTTCGATAACCTGCTGGGCGTCAGGGCCACTGTGTACATCCGCCAAAACAACCGTAAATTCGTCCCCTCCGGTCCGAGCGACAATATCCGCTTCACGAACAGAAGCACTCAGATTTTGGGCGATCATCTTTAGGGCCAGATCTCCTGTCGGATGCCCTTGAGTATCATTAAGATGCTTAAAGGAATCTAAGTCAAGAATCAAAAGCAAGAAAGAAGATTTGCGACGGAGTGTTCCCGCCATTTCTTCACGAATTCGTAGATCAAAACCTTGCCGATTTAAAATTCCGGTCAGCCGGTCGGTCGAGGCTAGACGAGCTAATTCATCGCGCTGACGAATCGTATCTAAGGCCACCCCAACATCCCGAACATAAGCCGATAAAATTTCTTGTTGTTGTTCTGCCACCCATTCCAAATCATCCATTAACCAAAGTTCGCCGATGATTCCACTATGAGTCACAATCGGTTGAATCAAAACCTTTCGCCATTGATCGGGGTTCTCCTCAACCTCCAGAAAATACGATGCCCTGTGGGGATTGGAAAAATGTTTGTACTCGTCCCGGGCCGTTTGTCGCCAGACCCAATCTTGCCATGCCCATTCCGCCTGATTCAAACGACCGAATGGCGCCCGAATACGCCATTCTCCTTCTTCATCCAGAAAGAAAAATCCGCCCGGAAGGAAAAGAATTTCCATAGCCATTTCCCCAGCCTCCCGGAGAAGTTGTTCTTCCGTGTCCGCCTGAACAAGAATCTCCGTTCCTCGCAGCAGAAAGGTTAAGGATTGCTCCCGTTCTATGGCCGCAATTCTTAGCTGATGTTCATACACGAAGGAAGAAACAAACGGAACGATTTGGCGGAGCCAGTAAACATTTTCATCTCTGATATCCTCGAGTTCCCGGGCAAAAAGAATAATCTGTCCTAATGTTTGGCCGAAGTGGCTGAGAGGTATACTGACAAGGGTCTGAAGACCAAATTCCTTGAGCGTCTTGATCCAAGGTTTATCGATTTCGTCGAGATCGAGATCGCGCCGTATAGAGAGTAAAGGAACGTTCTTTTCTGTTTTAGGGGATTTTTTAACCCAATTCAGTCCGAAATTTGAGGGAAATTCTTTACTCTCTACATAAGAACTCAATTGCTCGATAAGGGCACTAATGGATGCCAGTCCATATTTACCCTCTTGCCAAAGCCATACTCCAGCCGCGGAAACTTGAAAAAGTTCTAAACTCCGATGCGTAACAATTTTCAAAGCCGTAACTAGGTCTTGCTCACGGGTCATATCTTGAGCGAGACTTAAAATATCGTTTGCTTGTATTTTATTGTGAAATTCTGTTAGATAGAGAAGAGCGCCCCGAACTTCACCGGATTCATCATCTAAAAAAGGAACCCCAACCATTAAACTAATACGCTCTCGATCAGCTCGCCAACCCTTTATTTTTTTTACAACTTTAGTTTTTTTACCAAAAACTTCTTGAAGACACGGTTGTTCTTCGATTGGCATGCCAACTGTAATTCCCGTTTCAACTTCTGCACCAGGAGTTACATAAATTACCTCCTTCCGGTTAGCCAAAATCCATTCATACTCCTCTTCGGATAAAGCAGAAAAAAGACTATGTAGCTGAGGAATACATTCTCGATATCTTTGTTCGGACACAGATTCCACACCCTTAAATTTCCATACTACGCTTAATATTTTATCACAAATATTAAGCGTAGTGTGGGAATCTTTTTCCTGTAACTTCCCACTTCAAATGACATTGACTCACTCACCATTGTGAATCGGGCAGGTATAGGATATAATTTTTCTATACTACAAAAGGAGAGAAGATTGAGTGATGCGCACGACTCAGAAGAAAGCTTCTTTATTGACTCTAGTTCTCTCGATTGTCTTAATCCTCTTTCTTTACCCGAAACTCCAGCACCCCCAGGCCCTCCAGACCTTTATCCTTCAACTCGGTTGGAAAGGGTTTCTTCTTGACCTTTTAATTATTTCGATCCAAAGGTTATTTCCTATGATTCCTTTCGCTCTTCTCGCCGGGATGAATACCCTTCTCTTTGGATGGGCTTTGGGTTTTGCTCTTTCTCTAGTAGGAAGTCTACTCGGTTCGGCCCTTGGCTTCGGACTGGCACGTACGCTTGGGCAAGAATGGGCTCGACCAAAACTGGCTAAGCTTGGAAAATGGGCAAAACTCTCGGAGGGCAAGAATTTCTACTTGATTGTTCTGGCGCGCCTTATTCCAATTCTACCCGCTGCTGCCGTCAATTACGCGGCCGGCATTTCACCCATGAAATTTGCTTCATTTTTTTGGGCTAGCCTTTTAGGTAAACTTCCCATGATCACCTGGGAATCCTGGGTCGGACATGATTTCTGGGAGCTCTTCAATCACCCGTGGCGTTTCACCCTCGCCCTTCTCATCGGCGTTATCATCATCGGCTGCGCTTGGTATGGATGGACGCTTTTAGATCAACGGGACAAAGAAGTCTAACTTTCGTAGGAAGTAGCAGAAGAAAGCTCATTTAAGAATCAGCCGTCTTTAATAAGACGACTGATTTTTTTAATTTGAAATTCTTTCACGATTAAAGTTCATCTCCACGGGCAATCTTCGTAATCTCCAAAGCATCTTCTTGATAAATGTTAGAGAGTACCCATTGATCCTGCTCCCAGTTGAATTCCCAAAACTCGGTAAAGAAGAGACGATTGTCATCTTCACCTGCAATAATCCTTCCGGAGGCATCCACCGTGTAATCAATCAAACTAGCAGAAATCATGGTGACAAAATGCTGTTCAGAGTCATCCAGATGACTCTGAATAAACTCGATATCACCCGGGTGAAGAACTGGCTCTTTGATCACGTTCCGTTCTCCACGATTGCGCAGATTAGCAAGATCCGTTCGATATTTCGCCAAAAGCGTCAAACTTAAATAATTTTCACCCTCACTCAGGTCCTGTCTGGCCCAAGCATCTTGAATCCAAAAATAGACCTGTCGCACCCGTCCAATAAGAAAATCACGATCCCAACGTGGGAAAGTTTCTGCATAATAGCTCATATTATCTCGAGTAAACTGTATAGCTTTGCCAAAACGCTTAAGATTCTCCTCATTGGTAATCGGTCGGCCCGTCACATCAACAGGAGTCAATGGCGATGGATTCTTTTCCCACTCTCCCTTTCTAGGTCCACGCTGTTTTCCCCAAGTACGTCTTGAAGAACGGAAGGCTTTAATGACCAGAAAAGCAATTATCAGAATAAATATTAGGCTAAATAAGCCACCAAAAAGAGAACTTCCGCCTCCCCCAAAGAAAGATGGCCCCCAGAAAAATGGGAAAAAGGAGAAGCCGCCAAAGCCCCCGCTCGAATACCCGCCACCAGATAACCCTCCAGCAGCTGAGCCACCACTAAAGCTACGGCCAGCGCTTCCACCAACACTTCCACCCTTCCCTCCGCCCGCGCGAGCCAAGGCCACTGTGGCCTGGCTCGCGAAGAGCATGAGCGTCATGATGGCAAGACTAAATCGTTTCGTCCACCTCTTCATGCCCAACACCTACTTTAATCTTTCGCTCGACACTTTATTCTTCCTTCTTGAACTGTGCTTTTAGATTTGCAAGTTCATCCTCAACTTCGGAATTCGCTTTACTCTTTTCGAGTTCCGCGAATTGATCTTCAACTGCATTTCCGGTGTTCACCATCGTCCGGGAAGCTTTTGCTTCCGCCTCCATCCGTTCCACACGCTCCTTCATCCGATCCACATCAGCCAGAGAATCGTGAGTGGACATACCGGAAACAGCTTCATTCGCCTTTTTCATTGTTTCTGCACGACGTTGACGCATCACCAGGTTATTTCGTTCCATTTTAGCTTTCGCCAATTTCTCAGTTAAAATTCGCAGGTTCTCCTGTAAATCCTCAACCGCCTTAGCTTGATCGATTAATTGCGTTTGGAAATCTACCAAACTTGTTTCTGCCTGTTTCTTCAGAGTCAGTGCCGTGCGAGCTAGGTCATCTTTGCCCTGTTGTACCGCTAAGGTCGCTTGTTCCGTCCGTTGCTCAATTTCTTTAGTCAGGGTTGCAATTCGCTCTTCAAGTTGAATTTTATCGGCTACGGCGCGATTCACTTGAATTTGGAAGTTCCTTACTTCTTCAGTCGCCCGATCAACATAGAGATTCAGCATTTTTTCCGGATCCTCCGACTTGTTCACCAAATCCGTAATGTTGGCCTGCAATAAATCTTTGACACGAGAAAATAAACCCATTTTAAATTTCTCCCTTCAATTCTACCTTATTTATTCATATTCCCAATCAGCGCTTATAACTATAACTTTTCAGATAAAGATAAATTATAATCCTTAGACTTCATTTCACCTTCTTTCTATAAAATCCTTTTAAATTTTCGATATAAAGAGAGATTTCAGTTTTAGCAGGTTCAGAGGATCGAGCCGTTTATGGATTACCTATAGTATAACAAAGCGGTTAGACGAAATCATGAAATAGTAATGAATTTTCCATGAATTTTAATCCTTTATCCCTCCGTTCACCACCCTGATACAAAAATAAAGACCTCACCCCCTGCTGTGGGTAAGGTCTTGCAATTTCATAAACGTTGATAGAGCCGGGTCCACATCGGACCGAATGACGACACTATCCACGGCATTTCTGCCGCTCGCTACTCCCCTTACTTTATGCATTCTTCCGTTTCAGATTTGAACCAGAAGAATCTATATCCATATATTATGCGAAAAAGAGATTAAAGTCAAAGCATATTTCCCCTCGTATGCGATTTTCCTAGCTCAACCTAATCAGCTATACCTTACCTTGTACTCTAAGGTAATCCAATCTCGTGTTCACTTCGTTTTTCTCACTAACTCTCAATAAAAGGTTAGTCAAATTCAGAAAACTATTTTAGAATATCCTCATTGGGTTAAACTATTATCCTCAGAAAACTCAAGTTGACGGATTAGAAAGTAACCTTGTGCCAACGCGTACGCGCCAAGGCTAATTCCTGCTCCCCTTCTGTTCCCGAAATTCGGTGTAAATAGTGAACATCCTGATCACTTCTCTCCAGTTCCTCAGTTAAGGCTTGGATCATCTGCCCATAAGTGCTTTCTTTTTTGTATACAACCTCAAGTGAAGAAATTCGATAAGTAGCGTACACTTCTTCAGGAATTGTTTCCAGCACCCATTCAATATATTTGGCATTGTTGACATGGGCATTAGTGTCAATGTCACTCCGCCGAACCATAAATTCACAGTGTTCCGTTTTGCCCTTTTGAGTGAACTCAAAGTCTGGGAAAGGAGTTGAGATGACTTTCTCTGGGAAAAACGTATAAGCTTCGATGATCTCCTTTGGAACGCGCAGTGGTCGTCTTTTACGTAAATTAAAGAAGATCCACAACGAGCTCGCCCGGGCAATCACTTCATCATCAGCATTCAAAACTAAAAATTCCCGATCCGCGTAAAAACGTTCGAAACGCGAAGGCCAAGTCTGGATCTTAATTTTCTCTTCGAGGCGAGGATACTGTTCAAATTCAATCTGCCAATGGGTTAAAATCCAACCATACCCCTCTTCTTTCAGCCGGTTTACCCCGTATCCAACCGATTCGGAATGAGCAATCGCGGTCTCTTCCAAGTAATTGAGCAAAGCAAGCGGGGTTAGTTCCTGATAAGAATTCACCTCAAAGTAGTGAACTTCAAATTCTTTTTGAAACTTCTGCACCTATTTTTCCATCCTCTCTTGTTAGCCACCAAGCTTTAATCATCCTCCAGCCAAGGATAACACTTCCGACAGTATAAAGTGACCCCCCTGCCACCCGTGCCAGCAAGTACGGTTGAATTAATTCTTGAACCTGCGTAAAATTCATCCCTAAATATCGCCATAAATAAGTTTGCAACAAACCTGCCACAAGAAGAAATGAGCTCATCGTGATAACTCCTGCGTTAAGCAAGACAACCCCAATAACTCCCCAAAAGTAACTCTTACGTGATAATTCATAGCCATTGCTTAAAATAGCGTGTGATCCAGCCAAAACGAGAAAACCCATCACGCCAAATAACGCCAAATGGGCATGTCCGGACGTAATATAGGTGCCATGCGAATAAAGATTAATCCAGGGTATCGTCATCATCATTCCGAGCATCGAAGCACCCGTTAAATGATAAAATAAACTACTTAAAATCATCCAAAGCGTTAATTTCTCCCGTCGATCCAGTGGTCGATGTTTTTTTAATCCTTTATAGGTTAAATGGGCAAGCAAGCCCACCGGAATCATTTGGATTACGCTAAAGACAACGCCAATAATCAACCAAATCGCCGGAAAACCGATCCAGTAATAATGATGACCAGTACCAAACATCCCCCCGAAACCGCCAAACCGGCTTCGAGATAGAGCCATTTCTCCATATCCTTTTTTTCAGCTAAACCTGCTGCGATAAAAAATGAGGCAATAAAGCCACTTGAGGTCAATTCGAAGGCCATTTCCTCCCAGAGATGGACGACCCAATACTTCACCGCTTCATCGGCTATGGGGTTAGTATAGTTGAGCACATTCGGAATTAATAAAAGGCAGAGAAAAATCATTCCGCCTGTCATAATCGCAGATGCGGGGGTTATGCGCTGCATATATTTTCTTAGGGTTTGGATGAGGTTATAGGCACCTAGCAGAATGGCCAGCGAGATTCCAGCATAGAACATCGGCAGACCATCAAGAAACTCCCGGCCATTGCCGATGCGCAAGAACAGTGTCCCTAATAATCCGGCAGTCGACAACGAAACAATCCAAAATTGCCAACGAGCGATTTTGAGTGAATACAGGTCTGCATTCAACGCTTCAACCGTATAAAAATAAACCATTCCCATCGTGCCAATCAAAGGCCGTCTTAATTTTGTCCCCTAATTTGTTGTCCCATTTGCAAGACCCGGAACGTTCTTTCCGTTGCCTCGATCGTCAATTCGTACGCCTCTTCCATCGATTTTTCCAGTGTCATTGGACCATTGACAATACTCACAATCGAACTGAGACCTTGATCATAGAGGGCCTCTGCCCCAGGACCGATCGACCCGACGATGGCAAGCACCGGCTTAGCATGCTTGAGCGCTCTTTTGGCTACCCCCATCGGTACTTTTCCATAGAGCGATTGATTATCAATTCGGCCTTCCCCTGTGACAACGAGATCCGCTCCTTCCAGCATTTGATCAAACTTAACCGTATCTAAAATTGTCTCTACCCCGGTCTTTAATTCTGCTCCTGTAAAAGCCAGTAGACCTGCTCCTAAACCTCCGGCCGCACCAGCACCTGGGACATTCTTGAGATCGAATCCCAGCTGTTCTTTAATCATCTGAGCATAGTGCTCTAAATTTCGATCAAGGCTTTGAACCATTTCAGGAGTTGCTCCTTTTTGCGGGCCAAAGACCGCAGACGCACCCTGCGGACCGCATAAAGGGTTGTCCACATCACACATCACCGTGATCTTCGTGCTTTTCAACCGAGGATCAATCTGAGCGAGATCAATTCTTGCCAGTCGGCCTAAATCTCCACCTCCAGGTTTTAGCTCTTTACCCTTCTCGTCCAGAAGTTTTACGCCGAGCGCTTGAGCCATTCCGGCCCCACCATCGTTCGTTGCACTCCCGCCAATTCCCAGAATAATATCACGTGCTCCAAGATCCATGGCCTTCGTTATCAATTCTCCGGTTCCCTTAGTCGTTGTGACAAGGGGATTCCGTTTCTCCAGTGGAACAAGGGGCAAACCTGAAGCTGCTGCCATTTCTAAGACAACTACGCCATGAGGTAATTCCCCCAGAAAGCCCTCGATTGACTCTCCCAATGGAGAGGTCACCCTTGTTTTTAAAATTCTCCCTTGCCTTGCTTGGACCAGTGCTTCGACTGTCCCTTCTCCACCGTCAGCCATCGGCAAGATATAGGACGTCGCCTCGGGGAATACCTTATGAAGCCCCTTCGTAATTGCCTCACCGGCCTTTTGGCTGGATAAGCTTCCTTTAAAGGAATCGACTGCAATTAAAACATGCATCACAAATCTCCTTTGTTCATCTCTAATTTAGAATATTTGCCTACCTATCATTTTTCTTCATTGTTCTACACTCATTTTAGTAATCTAGAGAAGTCAATTCAAGAGCATCATGGATTTCTCTACTGAGATAAGAGAAAAAGTCTTGACCCAATAGTAAATTATGCTTTATAATAAAAGAGTAGTGTTCAAAGGGGAGTAGCTGTTACAGCAAAGCCGTCAATACGGAATTAACGTTCCCGGCTTTGTTGACAACTTGAGATGTTGTTTGCAAGACCTTTGCCCATAAGGGGTAAAAGGTCTTTTTTATTTTGATTTTTAAGTTTTAACCCTAATCTACAACAATTAGAAGATCAGAGAGTGAGGATGAAAAATGGACTTTTTGGGACATGGTTTCTTAACAGCCCTTTTATCTATTGTGATGATTGATTTGGTATTAGGTGGAGACAATGCAATTGTGATCGGCTTAGCCGCCCGTAATCTTCCTAAGCACGATCAGAAAAAAGTAATTTTTTGGGGAACACTCGGTGCGATTATTATTCGTTCGTTGACTACCCTTGTCGCGGTTTGGCTCCTTAAGATTCCGGGGCTCTTACTTGTCGGGGGAATCTTTCTTGTGGGAATGGCGTATAAACTTCTTACGCAAGAGAAATCCAATGAGGTTGCCACTAGTACAAGTATCTGGGGCGCTATTCGGACGATTATTGTTGCCGATGCGGTAATGGGTCTAGATAATGTTATTGCAGTCGCCGGAGCAGCACATGGAAGTTACCTCTTGGTTATTTGCGGCTTATTCATTAGTATTCCAATCGTTGTCTGGGGCAGTACCTTAGTTATTAAAGCCTTAGATCGCATTCCCTCTTTGATTGAGATTGGCGCCGGTGTTATTGCCTATACTGCCTCCACCATGCTAATGGATGAACCGTTTCTACAGCCTATTTTTGCAGACAATTTAATTCTTCGGTGGAGTTTAACCCTAATCCTCATTGTCGGCGTCTTATTCGCTGGTAGATATAAAAAACAAAGACCGCGAACGTCATAAACTCCGAGAACCCAGACTTACCTTAAGTGGAATAAAAGCGTCACTCAACTCCCTTTTGAAATGAGAGTCGAGTGGCGCTTTTATCACAACTAGCAACAGCCTCCACTACTTCCAGAACAATCGCAGCTTGGTTCAGTACCGGTCAGCCATCCAATAATAATGGCTGAGGCACAGCCTACGCCCGGCTTAACTTCTAAGACATTAAACGGACAATTTTTTACACACGCACCACATTCCATGCAACGGTCTTTTTCAACTATGACTGACTTTCCCTCCCTCATGACAAAGACTTGATGCGGACAAACTTCAATACATTTACCACACCCTGTGCATTTTGGGGACTCAAGTTTCAAAGTCGCAACATTTTTTAAATAGTAATTTTTCATAACTCCCAGCTCCTTAAAGTATGATGAAGTTATTCACCAGAATTATTACTGCCCCCAAGAATATCGAAATAATCATCGCTGGAATAGCGACTCTCATCTCTTTCAAAACGCCTGAAAAGGATGTATACGTTGAAGCGCCTGTAAAATTCATCGCATAGTACGCTGAGACCGGAGGTAGGATCAGTAAATACCCCAATGCTCTTAGGATACTATATTGCGGTACAGTAGGCCATCCATTAAGTACATTAACGAGGATAGCCCAAATCAATCCTAATAACCAACCCTTCCAAGCGAAAGCGCGCCCAGGAATCCAGGGTAACAAGACTGGAGTTAATACACACCCTACAATAACTACGCCCATGTAGGCGTAAAAATCAACAAAACCAAATGGTCCAACTCCAAGAATATTTAATAAAAAAAGGATTCCAAATATCATCAGGGAAACTTTGAACGTACCGACGAATTCAACAGGAGTTAAAACGAGTCGATCATAGGTACTAAACCGTACCGTGCGCATGTCCTCAGTTGCTTTCATTCCTGAATGAATAAACGAGGGGATATCCTTTGCCTTTACCGGTCCATAGATTACTTTAAAACCTGAGTACTTTGTAACCTCGTGAGCACTTATACCAGGTGCGCCTAATTGGGGTAAGACCAGGGTTCTATGCGATACAACCTTTGCAAGTTGCACGATGGCGATTCGGTTCAGCAGCTCTTGGGTCCCGAAGGTGCCCTTACCTGCAGCGCACCAAACATTGACTCCCTTAGTATCCAGTACCAGAATCCAGGTATTTAACCCTTTTAATTCTTTCCTTAACATATCAAAGCTGAGTTTATAGTTAGCGCTTACCATCACTGGGGAGTTGCTATCCGGTTTTCCCACGCTATAAAGACCAGGCTCAACCTTATAATTCATTCTATTAATTCCCCATCGGACCTTCCAAGCACCTAAAATATCCTGAAACGTTAATTCCGTGGATGTTTTCGCAACTTGTATTTCTCTATTCGTAATTTCCATATGACTATCCCCTCTTCCAGCAATCTGACATCACATCGGCCCTCTCGATCTAACTCACGTATCCCATTCTTTTTGCTGAGATGTGGTCTCCGCTAAAAATTCTGAAATATCTGCAAGGGTAATGCTATTAATACTATAATACATCCACGCCCCCTCACGTCGTCCGTTGACTACCGCACTATCACACAAAATCTTCATATGATAGGACAAGGTCGGTTGGGTAATATTAAAGTTCTTAAGCAATTGGCAGGCACACATTTCCCCATTTGACAATATTGCTATGATTTTTAGGCGTGTTTCATCAGCAAGACTCTTAAATAGTTGAACATATTTAACGTCGGTATAGTTCATAAAAATAATCGCTCCACTCTAATTTCTCAATAAAATCGATTATAATACTAGACATGCACTTCAATCATATCGAATAATTTCTATATCCATATTATACAATATTATATAGAGAATCGTCTATATTAATACTTCGAGCAAATAATTTTGCGACTTGCTTCTTACCCCTTCAGAGTATATATTTTAGCTAGCCTATAACATCTATATATTATTAAGTGAAGGAGAAATCAAGATGGCGACAGTTAAAGTAAATGCTGGCGTTTGTGGCTTTCATACGCTGATCAAAGTGAGTCCTAAAGACGCGCAAAACGTCCTGATAAATATGGAAACAGAGTGTCCTAACTTAAAACCGATGGCGGAGGAACTTCATGAGGCAAGTACTTACGGCGAATGTTTCGCCGTAATAGGTGAGTCCGCTGTATTCGAGTTGGCGCGGAAATATTGTAAGCATCCAGCTTGCCCCGTCCCTTTAGGTATTATCAAAGGAATTGAAGTCGCAGGTAAACTTGCTCTCCCCCGAAAAGTCGAAATAGAGGTGGAAAAAGACTAAGAATAAACAACTATAGAAAAGCAACAGTAAAACAGAAGGGACACAGTCATTTTGAACTGTATCCCTTCTGTTTTTTGATTTCTCTTATGTTAATGCACTGGATTTAGTATTCTAATTTAAGGGAGAATACAACCGAATAACAAAGAGCTCCTTTTACTCCCCCTGTATCTCAATCCCCAGGATTTTGATTTACAAAAAGAAGCTACACGGGTCCAACACTATCCCCACAAGATTGTCGGGCAAAATTCCATCGCTGGTCGTACTGCCACCCGTATTGAGATTGATCCCCCAGGCGGTTTACCCTATTATCTATGGATTGATACCAAAACCCATTTGCCTGTGTGACTTCAGACGGCTATGCAGAATGAGACCCAACCTTAGGTCATTACTCTGTGCCCTATCCACGCGGCACCGTGAATAGCATGGCAGATGACCCCGGTAGGCAGTGGTAGTAAGCTAAAGGCCACGCATTACGCGTGGCCTTTAGCTTACAGTTTCATCCAGCCTATTTCTCCATTCCCGTGTAAATAAAGACTGCATCTCTTAGAAATTCTGCAGAACCCGGTTGTTTCTCGTCATAGTATGCGGTAAATCTTGGATCATCCACATACATCTGAGCAAGTCCTGCATGGGCTTTTTTTGAATAGTTATCCCAAAAATAGCATAGCCACTGCCGGTGGAGATCAGCAGTTTTTTGAGCGAGTTCTCCTGCTGGATCGCCTGTCTTAAAGGCAGCATGGAGGGTTTCGATTACCTCTGTAGCTAGCTTCGTTACCTCGTCATATTGTTCTTGTGACATACCTTTCATTTTTTGATTGGATTTGTCAATCGTCGCATCACCGTATTTTTCGCGGATTTCCTTGCCATACTTTGCTTCATTGTCATCCACGAGCTTTTGCTTAAAGCCTTCAAACTTTTCTTTATTTGTCATGATAATTCTCCCTTCGTTTAGCGCAATGGTTTTATCAACATTGAAAATCAATACATCCAATTGCTCTCTTTTTTCAAGAAGTTTCTCACGATGTTCTCTCAGTGCTTTTGCTCCGTCGAAAGAAGGTGCGGTTACGATATCTTTAATGCTTTCTAGATTCACACCCAGCTCCCTATAGAAAAGAATCTGTTGCAGTCGATCGATCTCGGCTTGACCATAAATTCGATATCCTGATGAGTTAATTCTTGCCGGCTTAAGAATTCCTATCTCATCATAATATCTGAGAGTCCGAGCGCTGACACCTGCCATCTGAGCTAGTTTCTGCACCGTGTATTCCACGTGATCACCTCCTGACGGGATAACTATACACCTTTACGCAACGTCAATGTAAATAGGGATTTGAGAGGAAATTAAGAAAAATGCACGTACCTGACAACAATTTTCATTATCGTAGGCCTGCTGCAGCTAATCCCTTTACTTGTCAATCTGGTAATGTCGGAACATATCTCAGGCGAGACTAAATTACTAACCCCGCCAACAACCCACATATTATTCCGACGATCATGACTGCACTAGCAACAAAGATTAAGACTTTTACCGGGAAAACCCGCTTAACCATAATCAACGAAGGAATACTAACCGCTGGTAACGTCATCATCAAGGCAACACCTGGTCCTGCTCCGAGACCAAAGGACATCAGCGTCTGCACGATCGGGATTTCGGCCGCTGTCGGAATAATAAAGAGGGTTCCTGTAATCGCCAGTCCAATGATCACTAAAATACGATTACCCCATTCAGGGCTAATGGCCGGAAATAACCAAGCCCTAACAGCACCCAGAATAAACACTGCAATTAGATAGGCCGGGATAGTTTCCAGAACTAATGGCCACAAAGCCTTCATCCAGCGTATAAAAAAGTTTCCTGTGTCGTTGCTTTGATCTTCTTCATCGAGCTCAAATTGACTGACCTCTGGAATTTCCTTCTCATTCACCATTTTATTAGCCAGATAACTTACCGTTAAAACGAGAAAAAGTCCAGCAATAATACGTATGAGTGCAAACTTCCAAGATAAAACAAAGCCCATAAAAATGATTGTGGCGGGATTTAAGACTGGGTTACCAAGCCAGTAAGCCATTGTGGCACCAGCAGAAGCGGAACGCTTCCGGAGACCAACAGCAACGGGTGCCGCGCAACATGTGCACATCATCGAAGGAATGGCCGCCAATCCGGCTAAAGCTGTACTTTGAAAATTTGCTTGACCAAAAAAGCGTCTTACCCAATTGCGTGGGATAAGTACTTGAACTAAAGAACCTAAAAGCAAACCTAAAACAACGGCCTTCCAAACGGATTTAAAATAGGCCGTCATATAACTCATAGCAGTTCCCCATGATGGGCTTGGTGGAGCAGCAGTATTACCAGATACGATCGAGGCTCCAATCGAGTGTTTGCTGGCCGCTAAAAATGCCTTCGCATAGTAAGGACTCCATTTAACGTAATATAGCCCAACGATTGCAACGAACAGAAAGGCCATTACTCCAAGAATTACGTAATTGCGATTTGCCCCGTTATTTGTACTTGAACTATTTACTAAGTTCACTTGCTCGTATTTAAGTAAATTCTTCTGAGTCATATGTAGCATTTCCCCCTCAGTATAAATATATTATGATGTATATTATAACTATTGCATTATACATTGATTATTACATTCTGACAATGACTTTATTAATGCTACTTATTACTAAGTCAATAGGGATTTCAAATAGCGAGCACTCTGATTTCTATATTGACGCTTCATATCACATGTAATATGATTCATACAGATGATATGCGACGTTTACTTCGAGATGCATCCAGCTAAACGTAAACGGAAACCCTTACGATTCAAAAAAACTCGAAACCTCACTTCGACTGCTAAAGAAGAAAAGAAAGATCATTAAAGAACTATTGCAAGATGACCTGGCGCTTAATTTAAGGAGTTGATTAAGTTCGTATGAGCTCCAAATATATTTACCTTGTTTTCACAAAGACCGGAACTTGGCTTTCAAAACTCATCAGCACTGTTTCGCAAATGAAATACGCGCACTCATCCATTAGCTTTGATAACAGTTTTACCAAAATGTATTCCTTTGGAAGAGTCAATCCCGACAACCCTTTCTCCGGTGGATTTGTCGTAGAGAACCTGTATGAAGGAGTTTACAAGGACTCTCAATGTGAGTGCCTTATATACAGAATTCGAGTAACAGTGGAGCAGCTTTTTTTACTACAAGAACAAGTTGAAAAATTCCAAAGCGAACAAGACAAGTATAGATATAATTTCTTAGGTTTGTTCGGCATTCTACTCAACAAGCCCTTGATACAACGGAAAAACCACTACTTTTGCTCGCAATTCGTCTCGGAAATTTTGCTGAACAGCAATGTCTTTCATAGTGAAAGAATTCCCGAGCTCATCAAGACCGACGAACTCATCGCTATAGAAAACAGAGAAGTTATCTATGAAGGATTCACACTCAAAGTGTCCGCCTGAAAGAGTCCCACCCTTTCAGGGAGCCTCTTGCTCTTCTTAAAAATGCCGCGCATTGCGGCTAGTTATATAAGCCGGGATGTTACAGCATCCCGGCTTATATAATGTATTCTGTCTGTATATCACTTACACGACACGCCGCTTAAATATTTTAAGGCCGCGCATGAATGCGCAGCCTTAATTTCGAACTTTAAAACTCCTAAAATGACAAAGCTTTAATAAACTGCTCTTGAAAATCCTTGCGTGTCGATAATTCAAGGTGCTCTGCGTGATCGGCTAATTTCGTGGCTCGCGCTCTTTCCACGGTTGAAAGCAAGGCCATTTTAGCCCCGTCACCTGCGGCATTACCAATCGCATTAATTCGCTCAATCGGTAACGGCGGCAGTAAGCCGATCCCCAGCGCACTCTCTTTTTTAATATAATTACCGAAAGCCCCAGCAAGAAGAACGCTGTCCAGTTGTTCCTGACTAATCCCCATCTCCGTCATTAAAATTTGGACTCCAGCCCTCATCGCGCCTTTGGCGAGCTGTAACTCGCGGATATCTTTTTGCGTAAGGACGATGTCTTCTCCTATTGATGTATCCTGCGACCAGACCAATACAAACTCCCCACCCTGTTCCGTTTTGCGTAAACGTTTTTGAAGTAAGGAAGGCAATTTCTCCAATTCCTTCGGTCTGAGCGCCAATCGTCCCGTCAAATTGATGACCCCTGATTTGGCCATTTCAGCGACCGCATCGATTAACCCTGAACCGCAAATTCCTTGCGACTTCGTGCCCCCGATAACGACCACTTGTACGTCCTCCGCTATTAATACACCCTCGATCGCTCCCTCAGCTGCCCGCATGCCATGTTTGATTTCCGCTCCTTCAAAAGCGGGACCGGCTGCTGTCGAGCAGGTTAAAATCCGGTCCTGACCCGCTAAAATCATTTCCCCATTCGTACCAATATCAATGACTAACGTGAAACCTGGAAGCTGATCAACCTTAGCTGCCAGCATCACACCTACAGTGTCTGCGCCAACATACCCTGCCACATTGGGTAAAACAACGACATTACCTGTTTCCAGAATATTAAGCCCCAATTCCCGCACTTCAACCTGAACCGCTTTTCGGAATACCGGAATAAACGGCGCAGGTGCTAGATAGGTGGGATCAATACCGAGGAACAAATGACTCATCGTCGTATTTCCAACAACGACTGCTTGATAAATTTCGTCCTTGCCTATATCCTTGTTTTGACATAAGTGAGCGATAATTCCGTTCAGCCCATCCATCACTTGAGTCTGAAGCTGACGAAGCTGTTCTGGCCCTTTCGCAGCGTAAGTGATACGAGAAATGACATCCGCACCAAAGACATGCTGGGGATTTGTTACCGCCCCGCTATCGACAACTTTACCCTTATTGAGATCCATCAGATAAACGACTACCGTCGTCGTGCCGATATCGATAGCCAGTCCATAGCAATGCTCGAGCGTCTCACCTGGCTCCACCGTCAGTACGGAATCCCCGTCGAGTACCGCAGTCACTTTGAATCCAGCTTGATGTAAGACCTGGGGCAGATTCATGGCGATCCGATAATTGAACCGTACTTCACGATTGGGCAAAGCTGCAACAAGACGTTCCCAGTCCGGAGTTTGATCCTCTACCGTGGGTTCACTGAGCTGGAGTTTGTATTTACGAATGCTTGGGGCTAATTCGATCGTTTTCAGCTCTTCAAGGCCCGTCTTTCGTTTATAGGCATCCTTTTGCTCACTTAACTTCACCGTTAAATCTTCATTAACTACATACTTGCAAGCCATAACCCAGCCCGCTGCTCGCTCGACCTCACTTAAGAACTTTTCTCCAGAATCAGCTTTCGAATCAATATCTTCGGGTGGTATTTGCACCTTACATTTTCCACACGTTCCTCTTCCCCCACAGGCACTTTCAATTTGAACTCCGGCAGCCAAAGCCGCTTGGAAAATGGTGTTTCCTTCAGCGACTTCTATACTTTTATTGGCTGGTAAAAATGTAACTTTAACCACTCTGATTCACTCCTCCAGATTCTAAAAATCAGCCTCAATCTACGGAAGGAGCTCTCTACTGACTTCTTCCCTCTAGTTTAATGTAATCTCCATTAAAATATGTGATTCCATAACCGATAGGTTTATTATCATTGTCAAAAAGTTTTTGCTCAACTACCAACAAAGCTAAGTGTTCTTTAATTCTCAGCTGTTTTTTCATTTCTTCATTTGGTATTTGAGCCTGAATCCTGATATGTCGCTTAATCGCAAAAGGGGAAATATCTTTAGACAACATTTCTGGAAGAGTTGCCTGTTCTATTTCCTTCTCGACAATGGGCATCCCTTTGACGTAAGGTAAATATTTGACGTCATATGCAATTGGTTCCCCATCATTAAAGAACAGTCGACGAATTAATATAACATTCTTTGATTTGCTCATCTGTAATAGATTGGCTAGATATTCTTCCGGTGAAATGATGTCTACTTCGAGGAGTTTGGTATCATCCACACTACTAATCATGTTGCTCATTTCATCATAATAAACGGTATATTTATTAGACTGGGGAGATTGAACAAAGTTCCCTTTACCAGGAATCGAATATATATATCCTTCATTGAATAAAAGCGCAAGACCATTTCTGACTGTCGCTCTGCTCGCCCCATACTGTTTACATAAAGCGGATTCGGGAGGAAGGATATCACCCGGTTTAAGTTCCGAGCAGTTAATTTTTTCTTTTATTTCTTCAAATACTCTAAGATAAACCGGACTGCTAGTCATGATTTGATACTCCCTTTCCATTCCTGGAGAGCATCCATTCCTTACATATTCTCACGCCAACAGAAACTTCGCAGGCAAAGTTATCCGCACCTATATATTGGCAGGCCTCTGCGGTAAGATGACTTCCCCCTAAAATTATCTTGACTTTATCTCGATTCCCAGAACTCACAAACGCGTCAACTGTTTCTTTCATGGTGTCAATAGTACTCGTCAGCACACCACTCAGTCCAACAATATCAGGATGATATTCCTCAAACTTAGCCACAAAGGTTTCACAAGGAACATCGACCCCAAGATCAATCACTTCAAAACCGCTCGCTTCTAACATTCCTTTCAGAATATCCTTACCGATATCATGGATATCACCTTTGACCGTCCCAATGAGGACTTTGGCATTCTTACTGACAGTTATGTTTTGGAAATATGCTTGCATGCGCTCTAATTTCAAAACATCCTTAAAAATGATTCCAGCCATGATTAAGTCGGCAATGAAATATTCTTTATCTTCGTATAGTTTACCGACCTTAGACATGCCCTCGGCAATAATCTCCAAAAGACGTATCGGCTCCATTCCTGCGTCAAGAGCTTCATTCGCCAATTTCGTCACGGATTCTTCTTCTAAATTCACGATCAGTTCAATAAGCTTTTCTTTTATCTTTCTTAAATCTTGCATGTGACCCTCCAACGATTTAGTGATCTTTAAGCTAAATTATAATAATCTCTTTCCTTGATTATACAAAAATTTTCATCAAATGCAGTAAATTATAAAAAATTTTTCACATTTGTATTTCTTAGAAAAAATTGCTAATTGTTAGCTTATCACAATTGATGGGAGGAGAAATAAAAGAGATGACCGCAATCATCTCTTAACTCGCTTATTTTGCGCTTGCTTGAGCCTGACCAGCAGTTGCCTCTGCTTTCCTCGATTCAATTTCCTTTTGCATCTTATCAAGGTTTTGAGGTGTGATTTTATAAAGGAAGACAATGAAGATAACCATAAATTCCATTTTTTACACCGCTGATCAATCGTTGTGTGGGTTGCATATTGGCAACATATCCTGCTCCTGCAAGTATCGCCGTGATCAATTCTAATCGTTTGTTAAAGTTTAATAAATTTAGTTATCCTAACGTTTTGCTGCTTAAACACTTGCTTTTCTGGCATCGATCTCCGCTTGGTATTGTAACAGTTTTTCTCGGGTCAGGCGATAGCCTACAGCAAGGATCAATCCGCCAACCAAGGCCACGACTCCCGGAATAAACAGGAATACGTTATTGACCGCATCTTTAAGCTGTATGGAGGCGGTAGCCGGGTTGGCTCCTGCGACGAAGCCTGCGGCTGCCAGCACGAACGGAATCACGGTGCTGCGCGATATGATCGCTGTTTTCAGCGATATGTTCATCAGGCCCATGATAAAGGAATTCGCGTTTTGGCCGGTCTTCCATTCCCCGTACGTTACGACATCGGAGTAGAGGGCGACAAGGGTGGAGTACAAAAGTCCCAGGAATAATCGGGCAATACAGACAAAGATGAAGAATTTTCGCCAATGATGATCAATTTAATCTTTCTCCCTTCTTATTAATTTAAGATGTTATACCTGTCTAGTCATGTCTATCTATTAAAATATTATCACGGTTTTCTTTTTCTATCAATCATAATTTTTGGAATATTAGGTATAAAGGTATTTCTTCAGACTATTCTTTATTAATTTCTGTCCCAAAAATGTGCTCAAAGTCTTACGTCTAAGGGCTTCAAGCACATTTCAAGATTAATGGTTACAAAATTATTACAACTTCAACAGATACGGGGAAGGTGTTCACCTTCAAGCATGCCAACAATCCGTTTTCCCCCGAGAGGGGTCTCTAGCAGAACAAGTCCGGGTTTTCCTTCTTGAACTCGCCCGATACGAGCCGCGAATCGGCCAAGTGGGTGAGCTTGCATATTCTGAAGCACTTCCTCCGCAACTTCAGGCGCCACGATGACCAAGGCTTTTCCTTCATTGGCTAAATAAAGGGGCTCAAGACCTAACATCTCACAGGCACCTTCGACACTTGGTAAGAGGGGGAGATTCACTTCTTCCAAAAGCATGCTTACACCCGCTTGGTGTGCCAATTCATTTAACGTTGTCGCCACACCACCACGGGTAGGGTCTCTCATACATTTTACTCCCGGTTGATAAAAGGCATCAATAAGTCTATTTAAAGGCGCGCAGTCACTTACGACTGGGGTTTGAAATTTAATTCCTTCTCGCTCTGACAATATGGCAATCCCGTGATCTCCAATCGTTCCAGTAATTAGGATCTCATCACCGGGCCGAATGTGCTCAGGGCCAACTAAACGATTCGTAATATAGCCAATTCCAGCTGTGTTAATGAAAATCTTATCCGCATTCCCACGTTCCACAACTTTCGTATCACCGCAAACGATTTTAACGCCTGCTCGGACAGCCGTCTCCGCAACACTCTTAATAATCTGTTCTAATTCCTCCAAGGGAAAACCTTCTTCTAAAATAAGCGCCAAGGTCAAAAATTGAGGAATAGCTCCACTGACCGCTAGATCATTGACCGTACCACATACCGCCAGCTTGCCGATATTTCCTCCTCGAAAAAACAGCGGAGAAATTACAAACGAGTCGGTCGTTACGGCGATCTGCTCTCCTCCGGGCAAAACTGTCGCATCATTCATTTGATCCAAGTAGAGATTACCCAGGTGTTTTTGAAGAAGGGTGCTAATCAATTCATGACTTAGCCGTCCACCACTTCCATGGGCCATCATAATGCGTTCCATCAATTCACACTCCCCTGTGAGTAACGATAATAGGCCGCACAAGATCCTTCTGAAGACACCATGCAAGGTCCTACGGGCGTCATTGGTGTGCAATGGCGGGCAAACAAAGGACATTGAGTGGGATCTATAAGGCCTTTTAAGACCTCTCCACAACGACAACCCGGGGTTTCTTTAGAATGGAAAATCGGTAGCGAAAATTTCTTGGCTGCATCCCACGATGAAAATTCTTCACGAATAGCCAAACCGCTTTGAGGAATTAGCCCTATGCCGCGCCAAGAAGCATCAACAGGTTCAAAGACCCGCTCAACGATCGATTGAGCATGAGGATTTCCTTCAGCTTTGACAACTCTTTTATATTGAATTTCAATTTCTGAACGTCCCTCATCATGCTGTCTTAGAAGCATAACAACAGCTTCCAAAATATCAAGGGCTTCGAACCCTGTTACAACACCAGGCTTGCCATAGTCTTTGGCCATAAACTCAATCGGTTCGATGCCGATGATGGCGCAAACATGACCCGGATCAAGGAAGGCATCGACAACGAGTTCCTCATCCTCTGCCAATAATCTCAAGACTGGGGGAACAACCTTGTGCATGGATAAGACGCTATAATTTACGATTCCTTCCTTTTTCGCCGTTTCTATACTTACTGCTACGGTAGGGACCGTCGTTTCAAAGCCGATTCCCAGAAAAACAACCTCTTTGTTCGGATTATGGCGGGCTAACTCTAAGGCATCTTGGGTTGAATAGACTATGCGAACGTCCGCCCCTTCTGCTCTTAACGTCTGGAGGTTTTTATCCGTCCCCGGAACCCTCATCATATCTCCAAAGGTTGCCGTAATCACCTTCGGTTGGGCGGCCAAATAGAGATAGCGGTCGATATCACTGTTATCAGTCACACATACTGGGCAACCTGGTCCGGAAATTAGACGAACCGTGTCCGGCAACAACTCACGCAGTGCGTTCTTAGCGATGGCAACGGTATGCGTTCCACAGACTTCCATAATGGTAAACGGACTCTGTGCTAAAGCCTTGATTTCTAAGAGATAGTTATCAGCCTTTACCACAAGATCCTTACTTCTCTTCATCATAGGCGTCGGCTACCTCCAACAAAAGTTCTTCAGTTTCATGTGCACTCTCATCATCAATAATTTCAATGGCAAAGCCTGCATGCACTAAGACAAATTCCCCGATTTTAACCTCTGGGACCAAGTCGATACTGATAACCCGTTCATTCCCCATCATATCTACTTTGGCGATTGATCCATCCAGTGTAACAACTTTAGCAGGAATCGCTAAACACATCTTATAACACCTCATTTGCGATTAATAGTTGACCAAAGGCAAGTCCGCCATCTCCAGGAGGGAGTGTTCGAGAACGTAGGATTTCAATTCCCTTATCTTGGCATAGATTAAGGACTGCTTCAGTTAAAAGCTTATTTTGGAAGACCCCGCCACTCAAAACCAAGGGGCCCTTCTCTACCTGCAATTGCATTGCTAGGTCTACTATAGCATGAGCGATTGTCCGATGGAAACGATACGCAATTTCTCCCTGACTTACTCCGCAGAGAAAATCACGAACGAGTTCTCCCAAAAGCGTCCCCACTTTGAGGATGCATTGTGCGTTCTCCACTCTCACTTCATAAGGATACGGTCTTTTAACGTTCTCCTCCCACTCCACGTCTTCTAAAGGGTGTTGTTGACTAAAACGAATGGCAACGCTTTCCAGCTCAATCGCGGCTTGTCCTTCATAAGTTACCCTTCGACAAACACCCAGCAATCCGCTCACTGCATCAAAAAGCCGTCCAGCACTCGACGTCTGGAAAACTTGAATTCCTGTTTCAAGTTGGCGATCTAAGATCTGACGCTCATCTACCGAAAGATCTGTCCAAAGGGATTCCGTCGTATCCCACTCCTCCTCGGTAAAAAGGGTTTTTAGATAAGCATAAGCAATACGCAAAGGGTGTTTGGCACCAGTGTCCCCACCCGGAAGCGGTAAATATTCGAGATGACCTTTGCGCTTAAAGCCTGAGGCATTTCCATACAGAACTTCAAATCCCCAAATGCATCCATCCTCCCCAAGTCCAGTTCCATCACAAATAATCCCTAAGGTAGGCTCATTTCTGTCCCATTCTCCCAGCACACTCACTAAGTGAGCATGATGATGCTGTACGGAATATTTAGGCAAAGGCTGTTCCAGAGCAAATCGCGTCAGTTGGTAGTTAGGATGTTGGTCATAGGCCAGCGCCTGGGGGGTAATGTTGACAACTCTTTGAAAGGATTCACGTTCTTGATGAAAACGTTGGAGATTTTCATATCCTTCCATATCGCCAAGGTATTGACTCACAAAAGCCCACCTCCCCGAGGCCAGGCAAAAGGCATTTTTAAGTTCTCCACCCACCCCGAGAAGCGGAGTCCTGACCTGAATAGCCGACATCAGAATCGGTAACGGAACATAGCCGCGGGCTCGCCGCAAAAAAACCGTCTCGCCCCCAATAACTTGCACAACCGAGTCGTCACACGGGTGATAAATATCGCGGTCATGGATCAGGAAATAGTCAGCAATTCCTTTTAGTCCTGCCAAAGCCTCATCATTCTTGTAAATAAGAGGGCGACCGCTGAGATTGGCACTCGTCATAACCAAAAAATCATACGGTCCATCGAATAAAAGATGGTGTAGTGGCGTATAGGGAAGCATGATTCCTAGCGTATGAATACCTGGTGCTATGTCTTCTGGCAAAACATTGGCGAGCTTAAGCTGGCGTTCTAATACAACAATAGGGGCAGCCGTACTCCGTAACAATTTTTCTTCTTCAGGGCCTATAACTACCTCGTCACACGCTTTCACGACCGACCGTGCCATCAGAGCAAAAGGCTTTGCCCCCCGCTCTTTCCGTTCACGCAAGCGGCGTACAGCTTGCGCATTGCGAGCATCACAAACAAGATGAAACCCTCCCAGTCCTTTGACAGCAATAATCCCACCTTGCGCCAATTGATCTACACCAATTCCTGGGAGCAAGTGCCCCTGTGCATCCCTAAGTTGTACTTTCGGTCCACATTCAGGGCAGGCAATCGGTTGAGCATGAAAACGCCGATCCCAAGGATTTCGATATTCTACCGAACAGAATTCGCACATTGGAAAATCAGACATGGTTGTTTGCGAGCGATCATAAGGTACGTCCCGGATAATCGTATAGCGAGGGCCACAATTCGTACAATTAGTAAAAGGAAATTTGTAACGTCGGTTCGTAGGGTCAGCCATCTCTTCCAGACAATCTTCACATGTTGCTACATCAGGCGAAATGAAGACATCTGCCTCTTGCTCCACTTCGCTCTGAACTATTTCGAACGTTTCATAGTTTTTACATTCACTAACCACTGATCGAATGGTCACAATTTTAGCCAAAGGAGGGGCTTCATTGAGCAAACGATTATCAAACAAGTCGAGATTATACCCTTCAGCATGGACGGTTACCCCACGGCTTGAGTTATGCACCCACCCTTTAATTTCCATTTCGTTAGCAAGCTTAAAAACGAAGGGTCGGAAACCTACTCCCTGAACAATCCCATTAAGGAAAATAGTCTTTGCCTCTCGCTTCATAGCATCTCGACCAACTTTCATCGCATCCCCCCCTAATTCTCTAAATTATACCTACTATTCTACACGCAATGCTCTATGTTCTTCAAGGAATATGATAATTATTTAGTAGATTATAGAAATACAATTAAATCGAAACATTAAATTTCTAGAGCATCTCGGAATATTTTTCTACAACAAGCAGGGAAATTGGCTTTTGCCACGAATAGAAAAAAGATAAGTATAAGAAGATTCTCATTATTCTAACTTTCACAAGCTAGAGTTAACACATATTCAGGAGGTGTTCTACTAATTATGGGGAATTTAAATTTACTCAACGCCAAAGGGGTTTCTCGCCGTGACTTCATGAAGTTAATTGGAGCAACTATTGCGGCACTTGGATTACCTGAGCTTTTTGTCCCGCAAGCGGCCAATGCTATGGAACAAGCACTAGAAAAACCCCCAGTTATCTGGTTGGAAGGTATGGATTGTACAGGATGCACAGAATCAACAATTGCCTCGTTGAATCCATCGGCAGCCGAACTCATTCTCGACATGATCTCACTCCGTTATCATGAAACCATTATGGCCGGATCAGGAAATAAGTCCGAAGAAGCTTATCAAGAAGCACTCAAGGATAATTTCATCCTTGTCGTAGAGGGTTCCGTTCCTTCCAAAGAAGACCGTTATTGTATGGTCGGAGGAAAACCTTTCCGCAAAACCCTGATCGAGGCTGCCCAAAAAGCTCGGGTGATTATCGCCGTAGGGAGTTGTGCCTCCGAAGGGGGGGGAATTCCTGGTGCTTGTGCAACAGGCGCCGTCGGGGTATCAGAAATCCTTAAAGCAGAAGGGATTAGTACCCCCTTGATTAATCTTCCCTGTTGTCCTGTCAAACCCACAACCTTAATGGGTACTATCCTCTATTACTTGACCTATCAGAAGGTTCCGCCGCTTGATCAACAAAACCGCCCACTGGCATTCTACGGAACGTTGTTGCATGATAACTGCCCACGGCGCGGTCATTTTGAAAACGGAGAATACCTCACCGATTGGAACGACCCCCTTCAAAAAGAGTATTGCCTCATTTTAAAAGGCTGCAAAGGTCCGAAGACTTATACTGACTGTGCCCAAGTATGGTGGAATGACAACACCAACTTCTGTATTAATGCTGGCTCTCCCTGTTCAGGTTGTTCTGAAAAAAACTTTTACCAAGAATTTAGCCCGTTATATTCAAAACAAGAAAACTTTAAGTTGCCGGGCATTGGTCAGGTTAATGCTGATACCGTTGGAAAAACTGTCGGAGGGGCTGCCGCAGTAGGTATCGGCGTGCACTTAATTGCCACAGCCGCGAGCGGTAGACTGAAAAAGCAAGGCCACAAGGAGGATATGTAAGATGGCAAAGATCGTTGTCGATCCCTTAACACGCATTGAAGGACACTTACGGATTGAAGTAGAAGTTGAGAATAACAAAGTTTCTGATGCCCATGTCATCGGAACGATGTACCGTGGAATTGAGCCTATGCTCCGTGGCCGTGATCCCCGAGATGCAACGTATGTCACAGAACGGGTTTGCGGCGTTTGCGCAGGAGCGCATGGCTGGGCATCTTCCTTAGCCTTGGACGCAGCCTTTGGCGCAAAAGTTCCCGCGGGCGGACGAATTATCCGCAACCTGATCATTGGTGCGATGTGGTTGCATGACCATGTGCTCCATTTCTATCACTTAAGTGCCCTCGATTACATCGATATCATGGCTATTGCTCAATATCAAGGAAAAGACGCCGGTCTTCTTGCCGTTAAGGATAAGGTCCTAAAACTTGTTGCAGCAGGAGATACAGCCCCTTTAACACCCCGCTACAAACCGGATGAGTTCAGTGTCAATGATCCAGAGTTGGTAACGATGTCTGTCGCCCACTATCTTAAAGCTTTGGAAATGCAAGCCAAAGCCAAGAAAATGTCCGCTCTTTTTGCCGGCAAACAGCCCCACCAATCTTCGATTATCGTGGGTGGCGTAACAATGCTTCCTACCATTGAAACAGTCGAACAATATCGTTCCCTGCTCCTAGAACAGATTGATTTTATTGAAAAAGTCTATTTAACCGATGTGTTAACCTTTGGTACGGGTCCCCTTTTGCCCTTAGCTCAGGCAGGTATCGGTGGAGGCAGCCCCAACTATCTTTCGTATGGCGGCTATGCCCGAGACGATGAAGGAAAAGATTTATTTCTTAAAGCAGGCATCCTGATGGATGGTGATTTAAACAAGGTCTTACCTATTTCTGAAGCTAAAATCACTGAAGATGTTCAATACTCGTGGTATAAAGCAAGCGCAAATGGCAAAACCCCCTATACTGAGGATACGATCCCTGATCTTGATAAAAAGGATGCCTATACCTTTGTAAAAGCCCCGCGTTACGATGGAAAGCCGATGGAAGTCGGACCTCTTGCGCGTATGCTCGTGATGAAGCCGAAAGGCCTCATGGATATTTTGACAAAGTATAATATCAAACCTGGTGCCGTAGCACGGCATGCTGCACGTGCTTATGAAACCCTTCTTCTCTCTAAAGAATTGTTAAATTGGTGCGATGCCCTTGAGAAAGAAATGGGATTGAAGAATTTCCGGATTCATGATACTGAGCATTGGGACGCTCCAGCCACTGGGCAGGGTGCAGGCATGACTGAAGCTGCTCGGGGTTCACTCGGCCACTTTATAAAAATCGAAGATCATAAAATCGCGAATTATCAAATGGTTGTTCCAACGACTTGGAATTTCTCGCCAAGAGATGATCAAGGAATTCGTGGTCCGGTTGAACAAGCCTTAATCGGCGTACCTGTTCCCGACCCTGATAATCCTGTCAACGTCGTCCGGGTCGTCCGTTCCTTGGATCCCTGCCTTGCTTGTGCAATCCACCTGATCGATCCAGTAACCAACGATATCAAGAAATACCAAATCGGCTGGTAGAAAAGGAGGAAAAATTCATGGCAAATCCACTCGACCACCCCTTGTTTGACCGTCTCAGTCACTTTATCAATCTCATTAATTTTCTGGTTCTCATTACTACGGGTTTGCTGATTCATTCTCCCTTCCCTGGAGTACCCATGAATTTAGTCCGTAATCTCCATTTTATCTTTATGTATTTGTTGATCATTAATGGGATTGTCCGTTTTTATTATGCTATTTTGGGCAAATATAAAGACTATGACACATTTCTCCTGACGAAACAAGATATTGAAACGTTTTGGCCTCAAATCAAGTATTATCTGTTTATGGGTAAGCATCCCAGGACCGGGAAATATAATCCGCTTCAAAAATTAGCCTATCTTGCGTTGCCCCTCCTCACCGTCTTTCAGGCCATTACCGGTTTGATTCTTTATCGACCTGAAAAATTGGGTAGTCTAGCGACCTCTATTGGAGGACTTGCTGCCGTTCGCGGAATTCATTATGTTGTCATGTGGCTATTTATCGCGATTATCGCCGTCCATGTTTATCTCGTCTTCACGGAAGCCTACGAAATGTTCTTGCTGATGTTTTTGGGGAAAACTCAACAAAAGAAGGAAATGTAATGATGGATTCACCTCGAATTATGGTAATGGGGGTAGGAAACATCCTCTTATCTGATGAAGGTTTAGGAGTTCGCTTTTTGGATGAACTGGCTAAAAAACCTCTTCCTGAAAATGTGGAATTGCTTGAAGGCGGTACGGCTGGACTTGAACTCATTTATCAGATTCAAGAAGTCGACTTTCTGATCATTGTTGACGCAGTCAACGCGAAGACTGAGCCAGGAGCACTGTTTCGCTTTCAACCAGGGGATCTTCAAGTTTTTCCTGAACAGTACGAAGTTTCCTTTCACCAAATCGGAATTATTGAGGTACTTGCCATGGCCAAAGTACTCGGGCAGGCCCCACAAACCTTAATTTTTGGTGTTCAGCCCAAAAGTTTAGAATGGGGAATGGACATTAGCCCGGAAATCCAAGCTCTATTTCCCCGCCTTACCGAATTTGTTCTGAATGAGATTGACTCCATACAGCGCGAAGGGAAATTTACCTCGGATCTTCAGTCTGATAACCCTTAAAGACCCCGTTTGGAAATCAGATAACATGATTTATTAAATATTAGACAAAAGACACAAAGAAGTACATTAACCATGTACTTCTTTGTGTCTTTTGTCTAATATAAACAATGGTCTTAATTAACTGGTTTGAAGCCTCCAACTGCATGGCGGCTCCTACACAATACCAAAAATTGCTATCTCATTTCACGCTCATCGGTTTGTTCACTATCTGAACAATATGTGTTTGAACCGGAAATCCATTTGGTCCAGGCTAGACGAACCACGGCTACGAGGGCGAACATACTGACATCGAGCCACAGCACGTTATTTTCTTGGATGACAATAATCTTTCGCACCAGAATGGTCAACAAGATATCCATGAGGCGGACTGGGGAAACTTTGTGGAGGACATCGGCAATTTCCAGCATAACAATGATCAGAAAAAGTTGATCGATCATCGGATAGAAGGAATCAAAGAAACCATTCATATGGATAAAAAGAGGAAACAACCACTTACCTACAAAGCTCATGATTCCCAGAATGAGGAGAACCAAGATCATTAAATCTAGGAAATGGCGAATTCCGTGTAAAGCTTGGGTTCGGATTTTTGTAAACTTGACATTTAGCAAGAACATCAGCCCTCTTCTGCATTAGAGTGGTTATCAATTAGGTATTAACTAGTATTAAGTAAGTACGACGTCGAGACATGGGAAGTTTGTGATTGATTTCTTGGCTTGATTTACCCCCGGATTCAAGGAATTGTATTAACAAAGTCTGAAAAAGGTTTCGATGGCTGATTGGCTATTAAAGACTCAAATCATATTTTCCTGATAGCCCTTGACTTCTTGACTTAACCAACTGATCCATGCTTGAAGACCATTTCCATTACGACAAGATACCTCAAAAATCTGAATGTCCGGATTTATGGCTAGGATATCATGTTTCATGTTCTCCATATTCACGTCAGTCAACGCCTCAAGGTCCATCTTATTTAACACAACTGCTTTAGCATTGCGGAAGATCACGGGATATTTGGCTGGCTTGTCATCCCCCTCCACAATACTCAAAACTATGACCCTAAATGCTTCTCCTAAATCAAAGTCAGCCGGGCAAACGAGGTTACCGACATTTTCTATAACCATGAGATCCATGGCTTTCCAATCAAATTCCGGTAAAACCTTACTTATCATTTTACTGTCAAGATGGCAATCGCCACCCGTATTAATCTGAATGACCGGAACCTGGTAAACGGCAATACGATCCGCATCTTTACTTGTAAAGATATCTCCCTCGATAACCCCCACCTGCAGATCCGCGCATAAATGGGGCAAAGACTTCTCTAGAAGTGACGTTTTTCCTGCTCCCGGCGAGCCCATAACATTAATGGCTAAACAATGATGCTTGCGAAAATGGGCACGGTTTACTTCAGCCTGCACATCATTTGAACCCAGTAAATTAGCCATCACTTCAATTTGACGACGACTTGATTCCATTTATTCAACCTCCAGACTCTCAATTAAAAGTTCCTCTCCTTGAATCACTTCAATACTGGTATCACCGCAGTTTGGACAGAGAAAAATCATCGTTTTCACGGTAAACTCATGATGACAATTTCGGCAGCGACCGCGCAAAGCAATGCGCTCCACGATCAGCTCCGCTCCTTCACATAGGGTATCCTTGCTATAAGCTTCAAATGCCATAAGCAAGGCATCCGGTTCTGCATTCGTGAGTTCTCCGACTTTGAGTTTAACCTGCAGTACTCGCTTTACATCATACTGAGGAAGGATCTTTTCAATAACCTCGAATACTCCTCCCATCAAGGACATTTCGTGCACATCATACCTCCTCTGCGTAGATAACAACTATCTTACGTGTCATAGAATTTCCAGTCTATGTTCAAGGCAAGTCTTCTCGGCAACTCTAAGATGTATACTAGCTCGTCTTCTTATCAAAGATATTTCGACAGTTCCGGTGAATGTCCTTCAGAACATACGATTTTCTACAGTTCTATATGATTCACCCGTCAAAATCCTCAGTTTATAAATACTCCTTTGCGTATGAATCTCTAAACTGTTTAAGGTTCTTATCACATTCGTTATCCGGCTAAGGTTAGTAACTTTGGAAACCCCATCTTCAAAAAACAGGAATTTACCCTTAGCCCCAACTTCAATGTCTTGAATCCACACTATTCTACCCCATCTGTGAAGAGATGATGGTACTTCATGTAAAACGATATCATAAACTTCCTCAATTATTGCTACATTATTGTTCATTTTACCTTCCTCCCAATAGAAGAAATAGGACAACTTCTGCTGCATCAGCGAGACTTTAGCTTCAATACTCAATACGCTGTTCTGCTCTAGTCACAACCCACTGTGAGAGGGCTGTTTTACTAAAGAGAGTGTGTCGCCTACTTTGAAGTGAGGAATGCCCATGATGGAGTTTAGGACTACTTTCAAATCCTTACTTTCCAATTTTACCCCACCTTTAAAAAACATTGTCTTCACCTTCTTCTCATCTACGTTATCAACTCTTAGTTTATTCAATGTTATCTTTCGGGAGACCTGCATTTCTCAGGGTGTTTAATAGACCGACTAAGCCGTTAGACCCCAGAAAAACTATCAAGCCTACAACTAATTGGATGATTGACTCTACTAATAATCGATATGTGATTGAAGGTTGTGCAATTTGTATTTGGGGCGGAGTAGATAAGACAGTTAAAATGGCTGAGACTAGCTTTGGTAATGCAGTTCCGATAAAGTACAAACCGAGGACAGAGAATGCTATTTGGTGACCAGTGTTTTTTGTAGGTGCGGGAACGTGTGTAATTACATTGTCTTGGGTTATCATTAGGCTTGCTATGGTATCTGCAAATAGCCACAGTAACAAACCAACTATCGCTTGGACTATACTGGGAAATATCATCCTTAGAATGCCTGGTGTTCCTTGAGGCATGAGTACGATTGTGGACAAACCAGTTATACTGTTTACTATTGTGTAAAGACCAAGAATTTTACAGGAAAGTTGAGCTATTTTATGCAAGGTCAATTCCTCCTTTGGTTTTCTCCTAGAACATAATTCTAGGGAGTTAGCCTTTAAAGGACCAACCACTCTAGTAGCGTAATATCAAATTTTATACTTTTTCACTTGGAAACGACTCTACCCTGAAATGTATTCTCTAGCTACCGCTTCCAATACATAGTTAGTACGAGAACGGAAAAACCGATTCCAATAACTGAGAACACTATGCCTCCTATACGCCGAATAAAGAAATACGACTGAGGAGGTTCTTTTGTGGCTCTCCAACTGTCTGTTATTTTCCAAGCCCAGTATGGGTTTATAGCATTAGTAAGGGCAATTCCGATCCATGCGATAAAGAACAAAGTCTCTAAAACACTTATGACATTGAACGGATTCATTCAATCCCTACCTCACTTTACTTTCTTATTCAAAATACTCAATTTACTCGACGGATACTACAATAACTTTTTCACCTAGATCACACTTAATACTAGGGGCTTTTCTCGGCAATGGTAAGGGGTTAAAAGCAGCTAGAGATTCACCTGTTGTAGATCCCTTATATGATCGTTTTAATTTTTTTCTTCTCTTTGTCTTCTACAATAAAATCTCTATTATCTTTACTCTAATATCCTATTCTACAATTATTAGTAATTACCTGTTAAAATTCCATTAAATAACATGAACAAGCTGAAACTGCATGCTCTATCAAAACATGTTATAACCTCAAGATAATTATAAACTGGATCAGAAACCAAACCATGTGGGCGGGACTTCACGGTCTGGTGTCTCTGATAATCACTAACCCCAAGTTTCCTTTTGTCAATCAGGAACAGTTAATAAATAATATGCTCAAAACCTTATTAAAGGGAAGTTTATGAAACAAACCGGGGCAAAATAGCCATAAATTAGTTGAAGAAAGGATCTAAAAGCCAGTGAAAATTCCTGTAGACAAATGGTATGCCGCAATTTTTAGCGTCGTTCGCCTATGATTATTGTAAATAAAGGGATAGAAATATAGGTCAGAAAAACAACTATCGCTATTCCATTCCATTGTTTTACCGGGTCGTCACCTACTGTAATTTTTGAAAACAGATACAGTAAAAAGTAAAATAGTAAAAAAACGATCAAAAATCGTAGAATATTGTTTTTCAAATCGTTTCATCGCCCCCCATAATATCCAATATAAATTACAACAATTTATAAGGATTTTAGGATTTCATTAGCTTCTTTAAACACTATTGTTATATAGCTTATTCAGTACATTTCACTATTTGTTTAAGAATTCCTTCCTGTATCGTATATTTATAACAAATAATTTTATCGTTCGATTAATCCTGGATCCGAAAAGACATAATTTTACTTTGGTCTATTGATCATTAATCAAAATCTATAATTAAGAAGAATAACCCTTCTGGTAAATTAACCACATTTGCTGGAAGGGCTATTTTTTTCACCTATCGGGAAGATTACACTTTCACTTACATTTTTTGATTTGTCCATATTTCTCTGTTCTCTGCCATCTGCAATCGTCATATGGTTTCACCCCATCGAAATTCAGTCTAGCACTTTGAGTTAACTCAAAGTCAAGGGATTTTTTCTTTCGGCGTTGTACGAGACAAATGGTCGGTCGAGAACTCTTCGGTAAAGAGTCAACCGGTTAGTCATAGCTGATTTTTCTCACACAAGGTATAAAATTTTTAATAAACGGCTGTATATAAGGTCACCAGATTTTATGCTATCTGATTGCATTGTTCTCTTTTGGGGCAGATTCTTCCTCACTGATTGTAATGATATTTTTCATTATTTTGTAGGTAATGCCAGTCCACAAAAAATAGATACACGAACAGTTATGAAATCACACCAATTCAATCTTCTTCACTGAATATTCCAACATTATATTTACATGTCTATTAAATATTCCGCATTTACACATACTAATAGCATGTCATGTAGAATATCCAACAAAATGGAGGTTGCTATGGTCCATACTAGCAAACAAGCAAATAAACTAATTAACGAAAAAAGCCCGTATCTCTTGCAACATGCATATAATCCCGTAGACTGGTATCCCTGGAATGAGGAAGCTTTCGCAGTAGCAGAAAAGGACAATAAGCCCATTTTTCTAAGTATTGGATATTCCACCTGTCATTGGTGCCACGTGATGGAACGCGAATCCTTTGAAGACTCAGAAGTCGCCAAGTTGCTCAACCGCTACTTTGTTGCCATTAAGGTCGATCGTGAAGAGCGACCAGACATCGATCACCTTTATATGGAATTCTGCCAAGCCTTGACCGGTTCAGGAGGCTGGCCCTTAACAGTACTTATGACCCCAGAAAAGCGGCCCTTTTACGCTGGAACCTACTTTCCCAAACACAGCCGTTATGGACGGCCCGGGCTCATGGACCTCCTCAGTCAAATCGGAGAACTATGGGAAAAAGATGAAGGTAAACTCCGGAAATCTGCAGAAGAAATCGTGAAGGCGGTTACCTCACGTGAAGAGTCCACTCCCCGAGAACACGAATCTCAAGATTCTCAAGCACTTCAAGGATTTCTCAAAGCTCAAACTGTCGGAGACGCCTCCTCCGATTTCCAATCATGGGCAAGTGAACTGATTGAACAGGCTTATCAAGCCTTAGCCCAGAATTTTGATTCTCATTATGGCGGTTTTAGCCAAGCCCCAAAGTTTCCCTCCCCGCATAACTTAACCTTCCTGTTACGTTATGCGAAAGATCATCCTGAGCGCCCAGCGGATGCTATGATCCGAAAAACCCTCGATTCTATGGGAAAAGGCGGAATCTATGATCATATTGGCTTCGGATTCGCCCGCTATTCTACCGATCAAAAATGGCTTGTCCCTCACTTTGAAAAAATGCTTTATGATAATGCGCTGCTTGCTATCGCTTATTTAGAAGCCTATCAATCGCAAAAGGCACCACAGGATGCACAAAAAGCCCAAGAAATCTTTGCTTATGTTCTTCGCGATATGACGTCTCCCGGGGGTGGCTTCTATTCAGCAGAAGACGCCGATTCCGAAGGCGTTGAGGGCAAATTTTATGTCTGGACCCCCGAAGAAGTCGCTACTATTCTCGGAGAAGAACGTGCCGCTCTCTTTTGTGAGGTTTTCGATATTACGCCGGGCGGGAACTTTGAAGGCAAGTCCATCCCGAGTTTGCGCTCTGCAAACACAGTAGAACATGCCCGAAAACATAACCTCAACCCAGAAGCCTTCGAGGCCATTTTGGAAGAGGATCGCCAAAAGCTCTGGCATTCTCGGGAAAAACGGGTTCATCCGCACAAAGATGATAAAATTCTAACCTCCTGGAACGGGCTCATGATTGCCGCCCTGTCCAAAGGCGGCCAAATCTTAGGTGAAGAAAAATATATCCGAGCCGCTGAGCAAGCTGTGCAATTTCTTTTAAAAAACCTCTATCCTCAGGAACGACTCCTAGCCCGTTTTCGCGAAGGGAACGCAGCTTATCTAGGGTATCTTGATGATTATGCATTTTTCATCTGGGGACTGCTAGAACTCTACATGGCTTGTGGAAAATCAATCTACTTGAAAACCGCTCTGTCCCTCCAAGAACAGCTGGAATTTCTCTTTATCGACGAGGAAGCAGGGGGGTACTATCTCACCGGTTCGGATGCCGAAGAACTTCTCATTCGACCCAAAGAGATATATGACGGAGCACTCCCATCCGGTAACTCGATCACTGCTCTCAACCTTCTTCGACTCGCCCGTCTCACCGGGGAAGATCGCTGGGAAAGCCGAGCTGAAAAGCAGCTTCTCTCTTTTCGTTCCGCCCTCTCCACCTATCCCGCTGGCTATACCGCCTTTCTTCAGGCCCTTCAATTCGCACTCCAGCCCAGTCAAGAACTTCTATTTGTTGGTCCCCTGAATCATGCAGGAATCCCTTCTCTCAGGCAAACCTTTTTTGCAGAGTTTTTACCCTATTCCTCGCTCCTATATCATGAAGGGACACTTGGGAAACTCCTTCCCTGGGTTCAGGATTATCCCTTCGACCCCAATAAAGTTTTGGCCTATCTTTGCGAAAACTTTACCTGCCAGAAACCTGTCGAAGATCCAGGAGAGCTTTACATTCTGCTCAAATCATAAATATCAAAAATCAAAAGGGTTAAGCATTCTTCAAAAACGATTAGCCCTTTTGATCATCTCTTTATTCTAAATTCTCATTTGTTCTCGACATTGACAATCATGAGCGACGGATGCTCCGCTAAATTATAGTCAATAGGACGGAGTAATCTAATATCCCCCTCATGGGTCACACGGACATAAGGCCGAGTCGGAAAATTGTGGTTTTGGCGAATCACATTTCCTCGTTGCCCATTGCTTAACCTCACACCCGAACCTGAAGGATAGACTGCAACACTCTTTGCAAAAACATCAAGAACTCGGGGTTCAAAATGGGTGCCTCTCTGAGCCATAACATATTCATACGCTTCATGAGGCTGCATCGCTTCTCGATAGACTCTTTTACTAGTTAAAGCTTCATAAACATCGGCAATGGCTGCAACTCGCCCATATTCATGAATCTCAGTTCCCTTAAGTCCACGCGGATAGCCTGTTCCATCCCATTTTTCCTGATGTTGAAACGCGATATGTGCTGAAAGCAAGCTGAAATCCCGATTACTTCGTAACAGTTTAAATCCATACTCTGTATGTTTTTTAACTTCTTCAAATTCTAATTCTGTTAAAGGCCCTTTCTTATTGAGTATTTCTTGGGGGATTTTTACTTTCCCAATATCATGCATAATAACGCCCATTCCGAGTTCAAGCAGTCTCGGACTTGACCACCCCATAGCAATTCCTATAAGGAGTGCAATTACCGTTGTATTGATGGAATGACGATAGGTATAATCATCATAATCACGTATTTCGGTAATATTGCTCAGAATATCGTGGCTTGATAGGAGATCATTAATCATCTGTTCAATTACTGATTGAATCTTCTCTGCTCCGACAGTGTTAAGTTGATCTTCATTAACAAAATGGTTTAAATTCCGTAACGTTGAAAACGCAGCTTCTCGGGTTTGTGTGGAGACACCAGTATAGATATCCACATCCTCAAACTGTTCGTCCTCGATAAATAAGACATCTACCCCCATCATGATTAAGCGATCAATATAACTCGGGATCAAGGTAATCCCCGATTGTAGCAAGATATTTCCAGATGAGCTAATGATTGGGCGAGCCAAAACCTCTCCTGCTTCAACATATTTTATATTAATTAAACGCATTTCTACTTATAACCCAAACCTTTCAGATCGTAATAGTAATCTGGAAAAATGGAGAGTTCTAAAACCTTTAAATTCGCTAAATTGTCTTACTTTCCTTTTTATTTTGACTAAATCTTAAATATTTTCCCTTAAGTCCTATTATTTTCTTTAAAAATAAGACTTTAAGGCCTATTTTCGTAATCTCTCTTTAAAACCGATAAAGAAAACCCGGCTTTCGCCGAGCTTTGCGATAAAGAAGACTTGGCCAGCGCCAAAGCGATGGCCTTAGTCGCCTTATCCTGCCGGACTTAACTACTTGCATCGTAGGAAAGCGAAAACCGCTGGTTGCACTTATGCTATCTGCCAAAAATTTATACTTTCTGTTAGTATAAAGAAAACCCGGCTTTCGCCGAGCTTTAGCGAGAACGAAGGCCGCTGGTTGCACTTATACTATCTGCCCCTAGACTTATACTTTCTGTTAGTATAAAAATAAACCCGGCAGTCTTTTAACTACCGGGTTTCACTATTCAACCTTTTCTCAATAAGGACATTCCCTTTTTGATTAATGGGGCATTGACAGGAATATCCCAGGCCATGGAACTTGGGAAAGAGTAGATCCAGTTCTTCCCTCCCGGAAAATGTTAAATTAATATATTCACCTGACCAATTCACAGCTACCCGTTCCGCAAAACTGAGCATTGTCATCACCATATCTTGATTTTTGAATTTAGATTTTATAAATAACAAATCAATGGTAACCACAGCTTCTTTTTGGGAAAGAGAAATAAGCGCTATAATTGAATCGTCCTCACCACGATAGAAAAAGATCCGTCCCTCACAATGAACTTTTTCCCAATATGAACGTTCTTTCTTTTCCCGAATACCTAACGGTAGTTCCGAAACTTCTGGCCAATTTTCTCTCAGAAAAGCCACCAGTTCATCGAGCTGAGCGGAGGATACTTCATAAATATGGTTCATTTCCCCTACCCCCTTTTATACTTCTCGATTTACGTATTTAAAATTTTGAATCTATTCTGAATACTATTTCTCCTTCAAATAGTAAATTCCTTTTTTATCCGGAATATATTTTATTTCTTTGTATAAATGATTGCTAGATTGTACTAAACAAAGGCAAAATTGGGGAAAAAGAAAAGCCCTTGAATACCAAGGGCTTTAGCAATTTCGATATGGTGCGGTCGAGAGGACTTGAACCTCCATGCCCTTGCGAGCACTAGGACCTGAACCTAGCGCGTCTGCCAGTTCCGCCACGACCGCGTGCAAAATTTATTATATACGGTCAGTCTATGAATGTCAATAAAAGTTTAGAAATGTTAGATAGACCCAGCCCCTTTTGCAAATACTAACGATATAGACGACTCAATTAAAAAAGAATGGGAGCAACTGCATGATGACTACACCCGACCTCATCCGCCAGGAAATCGAACGTATTTATGGACAAATCAGTCCCTTCGAATTAAAAGATCGATTGATTAGCCTTGCCAAAGACCAATCTATGAAGAGTACCCGCACCTTACTTGATGCCGGAAGAGGTAACCCTAATTGGACAGCGGCAACTCCTCGCGAGGCCTTCTTCACCTTCGGATTATTCGCTGTTGAAGAAACCCGCAGTGTTTGGAATCAGCAGGATCTTGCCGGAATGCCTAGACATGATGGAATTGCCGAGCGTTTTAAGATATATGCCCAAAATCATCCTGATGCTCCGGGAATAACGCTCCTCCAGAAGATGATCGCTTATGGGATCAGTCTCAAAAGCTTTAATCCAGATGATTGGGTATATGAACTGGCTGATGGAATAATCGGTGATAACTATCCCGTCCCCGGTCGAATGCTTATCCATATCGAGAAAATCGTCAAAGATTATCTTACTCAAGAACTTTATGGTCACAACCCATCACCTCTGGATCCCGGCTATGACGTATTTGCTGTTGAAGGGGCAACTGCAGCCATGTGTTATATTTTCGATACCTTAATAGCCAACAATTTGTTATCCATCGGTGACACAATCGCTGTAATGGTTCCTGTTTTTACACCCTATCTCGAAATTCCGCTTTTGCCACGTTATAACTTTAAGGTTACCCATATTTATGCCTCAGAAAGAACCAGTGATGGAACCCACACCTGGCAATATCCTAAGCCCGAAATTGAGAAACTTAAGTCCCCTGAGATAAAAGCGTTGTTTATTGTGAACCCCAGTAATCCTCCTTCAGTGTCAATGAGACCTGAAACCGTGGAACAAATAAAGTCAATTGTAAAAAAACAGAATCCCGACCTCATGATTATTACAGATGATGTGTATGCTACTTTCGTCGATCACTTTCATTCCTTGGTAGCCGACTTGCCTTTTAACACCTTAGGAGTCTATTCCTTTTCAAAATATTTCGGGGTCACAGGCTGGCGCCTTGGCGTTATTACCTTACATCATGAGAATGTCTTTGATCGTTTACTTAAAAACTTACCCGAAAAGCTAAAAGAAAAAGGTAGAAAGCGCTATGAGGCCCTCTCTACTCATCCTGAAGAAATCCGTTTTCTTGATCGTATTGTTGCTGATAGCCGTCAGGTCGCTCTTAATCATACAGCAGGATTATCGACTCCCCAGCAGGTACAAATGGCTTTTTTTGCGCTCTTCGCTTTACTAGATAAAGATAATCGCTATAAGGAATTGACGAAGGAGATCTGTCATCATCGTCAACAACTATTGTTTACTAGCCTTGGACTCGACCTACGCGCTGACCCCTATGATGCTGCTTATTACACTGAATTTGATTTATTAGAATGGGCAACTCATTATTACGGAAATCCTTTCAGTCAATACTTGCAGGAGCACTATAAACTTATTGATATTCTCATACGCCTCGCCGAGGAATCTTCCATTGTCTTATTGAATGGAAGTGGCTTTCGTGGACCGAAGTGGTCAATCCGCATATCCCTGGCTAACCTTGTGGATCGAGATTATTCAGAAATCGGTCAATCCTTACATCACGTCCTCGAAACGTATGTCGCCGACTGGGAGTCAACCACTCACCAATAGCGACTACCCACTTGGAAATTATATTAACTTAAAAGTCCATTCCAACCAGGAATTGCGGCAAAAACAATTAAACACCGCAATGCCAATCCGCCAATCAGCACCCCGCTATCACAGATGATGATCGCACGCGGATTGATTCCGGCATGAGCACCTTTTAGTGAACTCGGCATGATCTCAAATTTTCCTTTTCCCTCCATAACCGATGCTGCTGCAATTGGCATATCTGTATAACTTCTTTGCGCTTGTGAAAGCTGAATCGAGCTATGCCTCTTATGTAAGTTATAGACATAGGCCAATAAGGGGACCACCAGCCCGATGACAATAAGAATTCCCCAGAAGGCCCAAGCTAGGGAACCGTTCAGAATTTTCTGAGCTGAAGCAAGTGCTATAGGACCTTTTAAACCTGATAGAATCACACCAAAGAAGATCGCTAATAAAACAAGTTCCGTCCCAGCCATTAGAAGGTGAGTTTCACATGCCTTCCCCTCTTTCAACTCACTCTTTTCGAAAAGATGAGCTAGAATCGAGTTCTAGGATAACCCTGTGGATAAAGCACTTATAACAAAAATCACGGGCATTAAGTAAAAGTTCCAGAAAGGTACAGCTTTCACAACCGCTAGCAGTAATCCGGTATAAGCACACGTAGAAAAGGCTAACACTGCACCCGCCATACCAATAATATTTGGGGCTTTCTTTTTGGTCCACACAAAATAAGCTTTCAGAAGGCCAACTCCGATGAAAGCGGAGAGAATATAGATCCCCCACGTCATGACAGAGCGGAAATTCAGAAACATTCCAAGAATGAGCCAAGGTTTTTTTAAACCTTGCCCTAAGTCAAAAATTAAGAGACCGGCCCCTAAAGCTACCAAAGGGGCAGCGATATAATACCCGAACCGGCTTAAGCTCGGAGCATCCCCCAACCACCCTTTCTCAGAAGCGAACGAAACTAAGTAAGACCCAGCTCCCATACCCCCTAAAAAGAGATAAATAGCAATTAGCCACCCCCAATGTAATACCATAACCTTTCCTCCTTATTTCTTGACATCCTTTGGAATAATGACCAATGATGGACCAGTCATCGTCGGCAAAGGTAGACCTTTCATCTGACCGCGAACTGCTCCCGGGGTTTTCATTAGTTCGCTCATTTCCCCATACTGAAGCGCTTTCACGGGGCAAGCTCTAACACAAGCTGGTTTTTCCCCCTTATCCTGAAGCATATAACAAAAATGACATTTGCAAACTGCACCCGATCCTTCGCCAAATTGCGGGGCATGGTAAGGACAAGCATATAAACAGTATTTACAACCGACACAACGATCCTTGTCATGGATTACAATCCCGTCTTTTTCGCGTTTCGTATAAGCCTTTACCGGACAGACCTTCACGCAGGCCGGATCTTCGCAATGATTGCAGCTCATAGACAAATTATGTTGCTCACCGATAACAAGCTTGCGCCACTCAACCCCTTCCTCCCATTTATAGGTCAGCTTACAGGCTTGAACGCAGGCCCCGCACAAAATACATTTCCCTTCATCGTACATAAAGCCCAGTTGTTTTTTCCCACCTGATACAGTTTCATTTGTCGTTGCCGGACCAGCTTCAACAACTTTTCCTGGAACGATCCCCAAAGCCAGTGCACCTCCCATAAGCAAACCGGCTTTTATGGCATTTCTTCGGGTTAACCGGATCTGTTTTACACTAGCCATCAAACGAACAACTCCTCTCTTCTTGCATCCAAAAATGTTACCATTCCTTTTTGATTAATTATAGCATATAATTCTTTTTATGGTTATCATTTACATATACTTCTCTTTGTGATATTAATTATTATTAGAGGAACCTACTCTTTTAGTCCTTTTCTTATGAAGAAAAACTTTAAATTCTAGATTGGTCAATTCAGCTCATGAACTTTAACTACGATTAATATAATTTAAGGGTGAGCTGATTTAATAACAAGAATCATCGTTGACCTTTTGTGAGGAGGTGCACACTTTTATAACAAAAAACAGTAAAGGAAGGAAGGTCGTTCATGAAACCGAAAAAGCTCCTGCTCTTAGCTCTGGTTACCCTTTCATCCCTGGTTATCCTTTCCGGGTGTGGTAAAGCTAAACCAGCAGTGACCGAGCCAGTAACGTCCAGCCCGCAAGTCTCTACTCAAACGACAAATGTCACAAGCATTATCGATCAAGTCCGACAAAGCCAACATTTCAAAATGTTTCCTACTCTGATTAGCGAAAAAGAAAAGGATGCAAGCTTTGACTATGAAGACGGATGTATCCGTTGTCATTCCGAAACAGCAATACTAAGAGATCCCGCTGCAAAATTGACTGATTTCTATCAAAACGGGAAATATTCCAAGGATCGTGAAGGAATAACTTGCCTCGTCTGTCATAACGTGGGTGGCGATAAAATGATTTCGCTCCGCAATCCGGGTTGGCAATCTTGTACCACCTGCCATACCGCCGGTAGTACGATCACCCTCGGTCAAGAAGTAAACCACTCCCAAAAAGAGATGATCGAAGGTGTTGGGGTTGGAGCCGTGCCAACAAAACCTTCTTATAAATGGGCTGCGATGAAAGATACGTTTTCCTGCACAGATTGTCATGTAACCAATGGTCTCAAACATGATTTCATGGTTCCCGGTGTAACTGCCACCTACGATGGCCTCGGGACCATGCGCACAGGTACGCAAATGAATTACACAGAATTTGCCAAGATGTTCAAACAGGACAAATGCATCACCTGCCACTATGAACCTTCCTCAACCATCACTAAGATCCAGCAACGCCAAAAGGAAATTAGCCAAAAGTTGGATAATTTGAAACCCAAGTTTGATAGTTGGGAAAAGAAAATTAAGTCTCTTGACCCCAAAGACCCCAAAATTGCTCAATTCAACAATGCTCGTACGTATTACATGTATGTCACCTCAGATTCCTCGAAAGGCGCACATAACTATGCCTTAAGTAAATCTCTGCTCGAGCAAGCCGAGATCGGGATCAATAAACTCAACTAAATCTTCAATATAAAACGATCAAAGAAACCGTGCAAAGCCCGATCAGGGACTGCACGGTTTTGTTCTGTTTAGCTTAACCTCTTAGAAGCGGACGGCTGCAATAAAACATATTTGGTGTCGTATAAATCCGGAAGCTTATTCTCATACTATATTCTTGAAGGCTGGGGAAAGAAGGATTATTAATGGCTGTTGAGCAAATCGCCAATGTAGATAAGATTTTCTTTAAAGGGTTATTTAAGAATCTTTTTTCAGACCCAATCCAGTTAGAATTTTGGGATGGGGAGGTTGAGGACTTCGGCAATGATAAGGTGAAGTTCAAAATTAAATTGAATGAACCGCTTTCGAAAGCAGATATATTAAAGGACCCTTCCTTGGCTTTTGGCGAAGGCTACATGACGAAGAAGATGGATATTGACGGGAGCCTTGAAGACATGATCACTTCCTTATATAACACTAAAGAAAGCTTTTTAAATAGCCACGACCAACTCGCCAAACTCGGAAAATTCCTATCCCATAATTTCAAAAACAGCAAGGAAGATGTTCAGTATCATTATGATATTGGGAATGATTTTTATCGGCTCTGGTTGGATAAAACGATGACGTATTCCTGCGCCTATTTTAAGTCTCCCGAAGATACCCTGGAAGAGGCTCAGAAAAATAAAGTGGAGCATATTCTCAAAAAGCTGGCCCTAACGGGTGGTGAAACCTTGCTAGATATTGGATGCGGCTGGGGAGAGTTAATCCTAACCGCTGCCCGGAACTATAAGGTTAAAGCATCAGGGATTACCTTAAGTTCAGAACAGTTTACTAAGGTCAACGAAAGAATCAAAGCGGAAAAACTCGAGGATCTCGTCGATGTTCAACTTATCGATTACCGAGAGTTAAAAGATCGAAAATTCGATCGCGTGGTGAGTGTGGGCATGGTTGAGCATGTCGGCCAAGACCATCTCAGCGAATACTTTTCGGTCATGAATAAACTGTTAATAGTTGGCGGTGTATCGCTGCTTCATTGCATTACAAGTATCGAAGAAGGATCAACGAATTCCTGGATTAGTAAATACATTTTCCCAGGCGGATATATTCCGGCTATTAAAGAAATAATCACATCCATGGCGGATCACGGTAATTACCTTTTGGACGTAGAAAGCCTTCGCCGACATTATGGAAGAACGCTTGAGCATTGGGCTCGGAACTTTGAAAAGGCCTTACCCGAGATTAGTAAGACCAAAGATGAAACGTTCATTCGGATGTGGCGGCTTTATTTGAACTCCTGTGCAGCCTCCTTTAACTGCGGAAATATCGATGTCCACCAATTTCTCTTTATTAAAGGGGTGAATAATACGTTGCCTTGGACAAGAGCATAGGACTATTTGCTCTTTTTCGTTTCCTGGAGTTTTAGAGAAGAGTGTATTGGTGTCAAAGTGTACTCCGGACATCTTGAGACTCTTGGGACTTCTCACTATGTTCCTGCCATATTTGTTCATACTTGCGAATTAATACCGGAACCTTTTCAACATAAGCGATCGTTTCCGGTATTTTGATCCAATGACCATTTTCTACTTCTCCTGGACCAGCGTTATAGGCTGCCAAGGCTATCTGGACATCGCCAAAACTTTCGAGTTGAAGCTGTAAATAATGAGCACCGCCATCGATATTTTGGATGGTGTCATAAGGATTAACCCCCATAAGCTCAGCGGTCGAAGGCATGAGTTGCATTAGCCCGATTGCCCCAACTGAGCTTAAGGATTCTGGCTCACCGCCCGATTCTTGTTCAATTACAGCTGCGATGAGTGCTGGCTCTAAATGATACTTATCGGCAGCTGCTTCAATTTCCGTCTGCCAGCGTAAAACCCGGTCATTGAGATTAATCGGCTGAGAGCCCTTCCCTACGATAATTTTTTCATTATGATCCTGATCTGTGACAATCGTAATCGCCCAAAATTCAGCGAGGGTACTGACTACAGCTGATAGGTCGTCTCTTAATATATACCGGGAGGAATTATCACTCTTGTTTTTCTCGAAAAGTTCCTTAATATCTAATTGAAGTACAACCGTTTTCTTCCTAAACTCCATTAATTTTAACCGCTTATAATTCTTCGTTAGTTCGATATCGATAGACTCACCAGGGTGTGAGGGCATTAGCCAATTCGGGGGGTTCCGATGACTCAAAGAATTGATTAAGCCTTCCTGTGTAAATTTTGTTGAAGGACAATAAAACGAAAAATACAAAATCATGCTTACCGATAATAAAGGAATTAACTTCTTATAGATCTTATTATGGGTATTGATTTGAAGATAGATTTTACGCGTGCAAAGCTTGAGATTATTAAAAAAAGTCATGAAATGTGTCACGCCTCACTCTCAGAACTCTTAGACTTAATCTTCGATACCCAAGGTTTAATATTCTTTACATAAATCGCCACCTTTTCAGACCCGATTTATCTAAATTCGCCAAAATATGTATTTTCAGTTTTACATACATTTCGTCTAAAAGAGAAAGACCTCAGAGAGATCAATCTCCAAGGTCTCATTTCTCCGAGCTCCTTCTTTATTTATCTGAAAATTTTAGATTTCGAAAAGAAATTGAGCCGATGGTAGTCGTACTCATCAAAGTTTCTACGAGTTATGGAACCGTATGACACGAAGTAGTACATGAGTTTTTCGTCCAATTATTAGCTGAGCCAATAAGCTTTCCTAATCCATCTACGGTAAAACTCTGGATTTGGCTCGTACTATTCACTTCACCTGTTAGCGCGAGTAAACCCGGATGAGAAGTGCCATGAGGAACAGCAGTATGGCATGCTGTACAGGCTTGACCCGAGTGATTTGAATTGAGATGTAAATTTGCAACCGTTGGATCTGAAAATTTAGACGTCGTAGCATTTTGAATTGTCCCAGTATACGTACTGGAACTATGACAGTCATAGCATAGATCTTTTCCCGTTTTTACTGTTCTCGCCGGACTATGTGGATCATGACAATCTACACATTCAGCGTGACGCTTCGTCATTTTATCTGCAGCCGTTTCGGTATCGCTATGAAGGCTGCTGATCGTCAACGTAGGATGCTGAGATACACTCTTAAAATCAGTACTTACGTTTTTAGCAGTTGCGTAAGCAGCTGGGGGAGTCCCTCCGTGACATTTTAAACATTCGCCATCTGTACTGACAGTATCTTCCCCTCTGGCCATCAAACTTGGATAAGGGGAACCATGGGGTATATGACAGTCATTACAGGATACACCACTAAGATAGTGTTTACTGTTTAAATAGACGGTCTTATTCCACCCTGTACTTGTTGTAAAAAGGAACGAAGGAAACTGAATCGAATAAGGTACCACTTTATCTGATGTTCGTATTGCGCTTGGAGGAGTTCCTGCGTGGCATTTTAGACAAAAATCAGTCATATTGCCAATGGTTGCATTCAGTGTTCCCGCAACCGTCGTAAATACACTTTTTGTATTTGTTGGATCAGAAAGATCTGAATACGCTTTTCCTTCACTCAAGGAAGCCGCTCCTACAGTATGCGGTCCATGACAACTCGAGCATTCTACCTTTCCATTGTCTGAGGAAGTAATATCATGCTTTGAAACAATCGTAACTGTCGAGCTGCCAAAAAACTGTTCTTGAATATTCCCTGTGCCACTATGCGAGTTAGCCGGGTTTGTATGACAAGTAAGACAAAGATTTTCTTCTTGTTGGTCTGTAAGCTGATTATACCTTCCACTATGGGGAGTATGGCATTTCGAACACGTAATCTTGGTACTCGAATCAAGCGCAGATTTCGTTGTATCATAATGTGCCGCTAGCGGGTTCGTATGATTTCCTGCCGTATCTCCATAATATGTCGGAGTAAATTTACGATCATTTACACCATGACAGATTAAGCAAAATTCATTACCTTGGTAAGCTGTCGTGGTCCCATCCGTTGCTTTGAGTAATTTGTTGTAATAATTCCCTTGCGCATCCTTATCCCCATGCGGATCGTGACAGTCAGAACAATAAAGGAGTTGCTGCGTAGCGAGATTACCCGTATCCATAATGGGATGAAAAGATTGGTTATTCGTCGTATCGACCATCCCTGCGTTGATATTATAATTACTCCCTGAGCCATCATGACAGGTGAAACACAAAGCCGTCTCCGTCGTTTTATTCAAAAGAGACGTATTCAGGGCGTCATGGGTTTGGTGACAGGTCGCACAAGTATTGGTATTAACTATATAATTCCCATGGGGGTCATTCAAATCCGTATTTCCCGTGGTAAACGACCACGTATAATTTACAAGATTAACTCCTCCACTATCTTTGATTCCCGTTCCATCGGGAGCCCCTTTTAACGTAACAGTGTATAGAGTATTAGTCGTTAAAGGGCTTACTGGCACAAAAGCAGCGATTCGGCTTAAAGTATCATACGTTATAGATTTAGGGGTGACTGGATTCTTATTCTGATCCACAACCGTAAACGTCATATTATTAATTGTATTCGGATTCATGTCATGATTAAAGCTCGCTGAAATTACCCTTTTAGTGCCGATTTGAGATACTGAAGCTTTCGGAATTGTGGAGATCACTCGTGGTTCAGGGGAAATGGAAGATAAGGTTGTTTTGAAGGACACTAAATAATCTTGTAAAAGTGGAAGCCCATTTGTATCTTTAACTCCCGTTTTTACCGTGAGTTGATAGGTTTCATCCTGTTTGAGAGGGGCCAGAGGAATGAATACTGTAGTTTTACTGGTACTATCGTAATGAATACCCCGTGCTTGAACGTCCTGAGCCTGACTATCTCGAACGTTAAGGTTAGCACTAGTCATCGTTGAAGAATCCATATCTCGGTCAAACGTAATATAAATAGGTAGATTGACGTCCACCCGCTCTTGCGTATCTGAGGGATTTGTTGAAGTAACCACAGGATTTCCCGCTGCCAGAACTGGCTCCGCAAGAGAGAACCCAAAAACTATGATTAACGTTAGATTCAGGAGAACGAATGCTCGCAAGGATTTTAAGCCTATATAATTATGCAAGACTGCATTCCTCCCTCTTTTTTTGAATACCTTTATTTATACCCAAAAACTTGAATGCGATTGTTCTCGCGATCGGTTACATAGATATGACCTGCGTTATCAATATCTAAACCATTCGGGAAGTTGAATTGTCCCTCACCGCTTCCCATCCCACCCATTACCCAAAGTTCAATACCAACTTCATCGTAGACACGTACCGTTTGTGAAAAGACATCGACAACATAAATCATCCCCTGATCAGTGACCGCTACACCACGGGGTAAGCTCATCGACCCATATTTTCCATTTGATCCATTGATTTTGGTTAAAAATTGACCTTCTTTATCAAAAATTTGAAGCCGACCATTGTTGGAATCGCTTACATAGATTTTCCCATCCTTACTTACAAATAAGGCATTGGGATATTGAAATTGGCCATCAGCAGTTCCGGGACTCCCCAAACTCTTCTGAATATTTCCCTGAGCATCTAAAATTACAACACGATGATTCGCAATATCTGTAATATAAAACAAGTGGTCTGGACCGACTTGAATACCCGACGGTCGAATGACTTCACCCTGCTTTCCGTCTTTAAGCGGTAATTTCTGATTATCTAAAAGAACAGGAAATTCTTTTCCATCTTCTCCGTATACGAAAATCTTTTTGGCGTTAGGATCTGCTATAAACAATTTATTTTCAAAATAAGCAAGTCCCGATGGAGTGAGTATTTTTCCTTGTCCGAAATTCTCAACCCACTGACCCTTCGAGCTAAAGACTTGAATTTGAGAGTGTCCTGTGTCTGCTACAAAAATTTTCCCTTCGGGTGAGGTTGTAATTGCTAGGGGACCTTTAAAATGTGTAGGGAAATTTTCTTGAGGATACGCTTTTTTCTCAAATTCCTGATCCCCACCATAAAGTTCATAGAGAAATTGAGGAGGCCCAGAGCTCGTCGACACGTTATTTATTGCTGATACCTTCTGACTTGGAATAAATCTGCTAAACAGGACTCCTCCAACTATCAAAAGAAGGATAAATAGCGAAACGAAAATTGCTCCATAAATCTTCTGTTTAGTCCTTTTCCTAGCTATGTTAACGTTTATCCGATAGAGCATGGAGATTTCTTCACTCCTTTATTTATGTTCTAGAGCTGGTTAAATTTTAAGTTTATTCCCCTTTTCACAAATTAATTTATGAGGGTTTGCCCTCTTTTATTTCCCTTGACCTGCAACGATTTCCGTTTCCAGGCCAGAAATTAACCGTTTTATCTGTTCGGCATCCTGGCTACTCGGATTGAGAGCGAGTGCAGTTTTCAATTCTTGAACAGCCCCTTTATAATCCTCCTTCGAATGGAAAAGAAACACCCCATATTTGTAGTGGGCGCGATAATCCTTTGTATCAATTTGAATTGCCTTTTGGAAAGCGGCCTCAGCCGTCGCATCGTCTTTCCCGTAATAGGCTGCAGTCGCCAAATCTATCCATACACTCAGATCGTTTTTCGTTTTCAGATATTCCTGATAGTGTCCTACTGCTTTATTAAAATCAAGCACAGCTTCCTCAGGATTGGAACTCCGCAACTCAGGAGCTAAATCGTAATATTGGTTTCCTAATTCCAAGCAAAGATTGGCATCCCCTGGATTTTGTTTAACTTTATCCTCTTTGTCCTGAATCATTGCTTTTGAATTATCAATCGAACTCGAGACAGTGTTTACTTTTTTATCTCTATTCACTGTATTCGGACCTTTTCCATTACCATAGATAGCTTTCCCTGCTATACCAAGGAATAAAACGACAACTAAAAGACTCAGAAGCAATCCTTTTTTTAGAGGCAGAGTCATGATTCAATTTCCTCCTCGCTCCTTTTCCTTAATATACCATATATCTTCTTATAATCCAATATATGGTGTTTGATTTCTGTATTAAATTGGAACATATGAAGGTGCAAATCATGATTGCTGCCGCATAAACAGAATTCTTCGAGTTACTGAGTGCAACGGAGAGGTCGACTCTAAATATATGCCAGGAGAACTTATCCTCCTTGTTTTCTTCATTGAAGTTCTTACTTATTGCCAAAGGCATTTTTAACATCGAGTTGTATTGCATAGTGGCGCTAAGCCCCTGGATGGGGAATTATTGCGAAATATGTTAACATTTTGGGTAAAATTACTTATTATAAAGGGAGAGCCTTATAAAGGCACCGCGAGTACCTCTATAAGGCTAATAAATTCTAACTCATTTCTTGGACTAGCTAGAATCTTTTAGCTAGTTCTTTTTTAGGTTAAATTATCGTCTTAGTGAACCCCATTCGGTTCGAGAGTATTGTCAGGAGCCGCACCTTGCTTATTATGGCATTGTTGGCAAACGCCCATGTTCGGGAGACGTTTAAGTGCTGTTGTACGACTTGGATCAGCTGTTGCTAAGAGTGGGTCACCAACACTATTGTTGCCATCAAATGCTGTGATCCCATCTTGACTCAAGGAAGTTTGAATGAAAGCATCGCTTGTGCCATGTGCATAGTGGCATGTTAAGCAGTCGACTGTCATTACTGGATTACCACTACTGTCCTTTGCGGAGAGGTCAAATTTGAGTCCAGGATAGTCTACTGCTAAGGATGTACCCGCTACAAAAGTACCGGTACGAGTAAAGCCTACAGAGTGACGATAAGCTAAACGATATTCACCAAGAAGTTCATTATAGGCTCCACCAGTTTTAAACTTCAAAGTGCCATCAGCATTTGTAGCCTGAACTTGTGGTACAACCAAAATGCCGTTATTCCCTGTGATTGTAGTATCCTTGCCATCGGTTGTTTTCCATACTGGAACCTTGTTAACGTTGTTGTAGTCAGTATGGCAAGCGCCGCAGAATTGGTTGATTCCGGATTTGTAAACAACCGTTTCAGTTTGCGTTAATTTGTTACTTACAGTCATGTCTACAACTAAACCAGGGGTATATTGGATATATACTTTGGAACCAGCAGCAGGAGCAACGCCTACGTCGAAGACGATCTTACCTGCTTTGAAGTCGACATGGAAGTTATTGGCTTCACCTTGCGCCACAACATGCTGATTAGCCAATATCGCAGAAGGCTTGTCTAACTTTTTAGTTGCATCATGTGGATAATTAATAGGATCGTCTTGAACAATTACTACAGGATCAACGCCGTGTCCAGACAGCCAGCCACCTTGTTTGGCCGTGTAGGTTATTCCATCAGTTGAAGTCACAACTTCGCCAGTACCTAAAGCCGTACGATAAGCAGTTTGGATGCCGTTGGGGTCTGGGCTCAAGATACGAGCATTTCCAAAGGTCCCGTGCGGATCATGGCAAGCAATACAAGAAAATTCAGTCGACCAGTTTCCGTTTTTATCTTTATAAGGTACAGCTTTTGATACGCCTGGTACAGCGTCTGTTCCAGCATTTTCAGCACCACCAGGAGCTGCTGAAGTAGTTACGAAAGTAGATATGTCTTTTGGAGACATACCGTGATTGGAAAGACCGGCTTCGGAGCCGAGTCCAGTACCGAAAAGACCAGCAGAGCTTACTTTTTCTACTCCATCTGCACTATGCGTACCCGTAACAACATTATAAGTAGCGGCTACTGTGCCATCATGGCAAGCCCAGCACGCGGTTTGCGGATCTTCCCACTGCAACAAGTTTCCTTGACCAACAGCGGTATGGACTGCGTGACAGGAAGCGCAAGCATCAGACGTTTTGCTGTAGCTGCTGTGGATTTTTTGGTTGTTCGGGCTATCATACTTGATCGCACCAGGTGCCTGCAGATTGGAAACAGTCGGACTGTTCCAAGAAGTACCATTATTACCGCTTGCATCAGGGGTTCCTGCAGGTCCTGCTGTACCATCAGAATTCATTCGGTAAGCTTGACCGGAAAACCCAGAAATCCCTTCTGTACCAACACCAGTACCGTTTGTTTCATAAGCTTGAGCAGCGGGATCTGTTGATGTCGGATCGGGTGTGGGAGTTGCCATAGCAACTGCTGAGAAGCTCAACATCCCCACAACGGTGAGAACGGCTAATAAGCCTATCTTACGCATTTATATATTTCCTCCTTCCGAATTGCCGAACATCCCCATGTTTATGTCTAAAATTATGTTTTATATATCTCCTGCCCTCCTTTCATAACATATTTGGAAGCCTGCCGGGGAATGTTCGAAACAGTTGGCGGTACCTCCCTGAATTGAGATTATTATTGATAGATCACAACCCGGCCATTACCCACATCGGTCACATAAAATCGACCTTGATTATCCCGGGTTAATCCATTAGGAAACTTGAGTAGTCCGTCATCGGTTCCAATTCCACCAAACATGAATAATTTTTCACCTTTTGAATTAAAGACAACGACCTTACTCGAAAGGTTGCTAACCACATAAATATTGCCTTGTGCATCGACGCTTAGCCCACGGGGATTTGCTAACTCGCTAACAGCCTTTAGCAAGAAATTACCTTGTTCATCAAAAACCTCAATACGGTCATTTCCTGTATCTGAAACATAGATTTTATTCCCCACATGTTGAATAACATTTGGAGAATTCAGTTGTCCGTCCTTTTCGCCTTTTTCTCCGAATTTTAACAATTGAGTCCCATCGAGAGCATAAACGAGGATTTGATTATTGGCGACATCTGTTATATAAACCCTATCCCCATCAATTGCGAGACCGGCTGGTTTATTAAAATCCCCTTTATTTCCAAAGTATTTTATGAACTGACCGTCGCTGCTAAAGATGGAAATGTTGCCATTATACAAATCTGCGACATAGATTTGACCTTGGGCATCACTCGCAATTCCATAAGGGAATTTGAATTCCCCTTCCTTATCTCCACTTTTGCCAAAAGTAGAAATCGGATTTCCATCATAATCAAAAACTTGAACTCGTTGATTATTGGTATCCGTGATATAGATTTGTTTATTGACTACGGCGACAGCCATGGGTTTATTCAAAGGGTCACCTAAGGGGCCGTATATATTGGCTTGGAAGGTTGGCACAATCGCGCCTAAGGGGAGTTTGTCAGTAACTGTTTTTACGGGATTCGTTTTGGAGAGATAAGACCAAGCAAACAGTCCTACCTCGAGCAGAATAATCACGCTCAAAATGATATACATATTTCGTCTTCGCATCGGACGATTGAGTTTTGTGCCTACAACGGTTGTACTCATCTTATTCTCCACCTCCTAGGCGACTCAACGCATCTTTTGCTTTCGCAAAGTTGGGATCATATTGAAGCGCATAATTATATTCATTCTTGGCACCCTGTACGTCACCCATCTTTTCATTGGTTTGCCCGATATCATACATAATTTGACTCGAACCCGGGTGGAGCTTATCGGCTGATTGCAACTCTTCTAATGCCTGATCAAACTTTTCATTGGTCTGATACGTTAACCCAAGATAGTAGTGAGCTTCATAGGATTTAGGATTTAGTTCGATAGCCTTTTGCAAGGAGGTTATCGCTATATCTATCTTTTCAACTTGTCGATAAGCAATGCCCAAATTTAGATAGGCACGGGAACTTTTATCATCCAGCTCTGTCGCTTTCTTATATTGCGCGAGAGCTTCATTGTATTGCCCTTTTTGAAATAAGGCCCAGCCTAAGTCGATGTAACTATTGGGATCGTTTGGAGTTGACTTCACTTTAGCAAGTGCACCTTCGTATAACTTGTCAGTTAGAGGAGTCTTATCAAATTGATTCCAAAAATATTTGACTCCCACAAATTGGCCCGCAGCAAAGATAATTAAAGCGCAGCCCACGAGAATCACGAGTTCTTTCCATAACTTAATTGTCTTAAAAGGCTTTGGCGTAAGAATAGGTTCTGGCGACTGAATCATAACGTGATATCCTCCTTACTTATGACACTTTGAACATTTACTTTGAGAGTGACATTTATAACAACTTGCAACTGGACCCACGCCTTGCTGAATCGGGACCGGATGAAATCTCGGCAAGGAATGTTGTTGTTTATGACAACTTATACATATGGTTTTCGTTGCAACATTTGCTTTTTTCGTTGTGGTTTTTTCATGGCAAACTAAACATCCTCTTTGGTCTTGCGTCGCTCGTGCCCCATGTAGGAACGGTTGGAAAGTATGACTTTCCGGTTTTTTGGAATGGCATTCAACGCAGAAGGAATTGCTCCGCGCATACGAAATAACTTTGTCATTATTTTGGACGCGCACCAAGTTCATTGAATAGCTGTGACATTCATTACAGGAATCAAGATTCTTAAAAGCTTCTTGCCCATGGAGCCCATTCTGTACCCATTCCTTGGGTTGATGAGAAGGCGGAGGAATGATTCGACTATGACAGGATTTACAATCCTGAGGACCATTTCTGTCTTTATGACAATTAAGACATTCTGTCATACTCATCGTCTTATACTGCCAGGCCATATTTTGCCTTCCGGTTACATCGGTCCAACGGCTGAAATCACCATCAATTGTTTCTTGTCGTTCTGCGATTCCGCCGTGAGCAACTCCAATATGACACGTTGTACAGGCGATTCCTTCCGTTTCATGTTTTTGGTGAGGAACGGTTAAATCTCCACGAGGAGTTACCGTTCGATTTTCCGAGTGGCAATTTTCACATATCGAATTAGGAACAGGTTCTTTCACTTGAATCGGTAAGTAATATTTTTTGGTAAAGTGGATGAGTTGAACAAGATGGGCTGCATTAATCTCTTGATGGCATTGTATACAAGCAATTTTTGAATGACTTGAGGCTTGCCAAGTTGCAATTTCAGGCTTCATTTCGTGGCACCCCTGACAAACGATGCTTGCACTCGGACTTTGGGTTAGCCCTATAGCGCCGAAAGCCAAAATACAGAAGAATAGAATAAGCCTTTTTAGCCACCGCTTTTTGCGACGAGGTGAATTAGGCGGAGTTCCAGAAACGTTAGACTTGGTATCCGAAACTGCATTTGCATCTTCTAAATCAGGACTCACTACTTCTGGATCTATTTTTAGGCACTCGAAGTCCACTGTTTCAGGCGTAGTCCCCAGTGAATCGTGAGTCGTTTCCATCTCATCTGTATTCAATTTCTCAGTGCCTAAGGATGGCTCGTTGTTGTCCATTTTCTCTTAACGCTCCTACCTATAAACGCCGGTCCAAGGTTTTCCTCATGACATTTCGAGCAATAAATCACTGCGCTATTTACGTCTTCTTTGGGCTGATTCATTTCATGACAGATTAAGCATCGAACTGCATCTTCTCGTTTAACATTGAAGCAGTGCGAGAAAGCCCATCCCTCCTCATGAGGCGAAACCGCCTTCAAATGGCAGTCTTCACAGAAGCTATTCTCTCTAGCATATTTAGCAACATCTTTCTCCTTGTCTCTCAGAGGTTTGCCTTCAATATTGGTATAATCATGACACTTTTCACATGCTTCGATGTTTGAGATGGCTTCTTGCCGTGTTGCCGCTCCCACGTTTTAATTTTATGGGAATCCGGGGTAATCTATCTTTTCATGACACCCAGTACATTGGAGGGGCCGATTTCCTTTGTCTGATGGCATTCCATGCACTCCCTCATTCCTATCCGCAAATTTCCAGAGGCCATTTCCTGTTTTGCAAACTCCGATGTCCACTTTTGGAAATCGCCATCAATGGTTTGATTTCGCTCATCGATCTGACCATGCGTTACTCCCTTATGGCAATCAACGCAGTACACTCCATTGAGGTAATGCTGATCATGGGGAACAATGAGATCGTTTCTCGGGGTGACCGTGCGATTAGGGGTATGGCACTGGAGACAAGCGTCATTGCGGACTGAGTTTCCCGTATGAAGCGGGAGAATATAATTCTGGGTTAAGACCTGGTATGCTTTGGGAATGAGCCCGAAACTAAAGCGTAAACGGTCTGTTATTCTCGGGTTGATATGGCAGGTGACACAAGGGGATATTCCGATGCGAGGATTCACTCCAGGTCATGGCCTGAGGTTTCATGACATGGCATTTTTGGCAAAGGAGAGTTGAACCTGTACTCGAACTCCAGGTCGTTATACCTAGTAGCCCGATGAATAATAGGAAGAACAAACCCGTCCTGACCCAAATAATCCGCCGGTTTTTCATTCTTTCTCCTTTCGCCCTTCAACCCTTCAAACCGGTTTCCCTTGTGCCTTATTCACTTTTTACAGGAACTTAATAACCAAGATACCTTAGACTCACTTACCGTATATTTCAGTACCTTCTTTCAACGCCTCATCTATCTTTACTTCGTAAACTCTACCTTCCCATTCTTAAACCAGTGGCAGGTATTACAGGTTACCGCATTAACGCCGGGCATCTTCTTATCATTCTGATCTGTCGCCTTATCGATTTCGTGGCAGACGAGACAGTTCTGCACTCCCTTGTCCTTGATGATGCTTGAGTGAGCAGGTAACCATAGTTGCTTATTGGCTAAGTGACCCTCAGGACGTTTTTCGTGACAGGATGCACACAGCGTGTTCGTTCGGGTATAATCTTGGACAGTCGTTTGGGCGGTGATCAAGACCCGCTCACGCTGTCTGGAGTGACATTCAGCGCAATATTTCACATCTTGAGCAGCGGTTATTCCATGGGTATTCTTCCATGAACTATCCACGTGATTGACTGGAGTTTGAATCTTTAGATGACAAGGAGCGCAACGCATTGGGGCTGTGAGTTCGCTTGTTCCTGTGGATGCCAGAGTCTGGACCGCCTGTGGAAGTTTACCATTTCCTTCTTGAGCTTGTTTCTGAACATCTTGAATATCAGCTACCCGTTGCGCCTCAGTTTTGCCGAGTCCTTGATTATCCAGCCAGGGTTTTTTACCTTCGTTTACTTTTTCATGACAATCCATACATGCTTCCATAGCCGTTTTCGTATCGTCGAAATTACTGACTTGTTCGGCTTTGGCAACGGTCCAGGTTGCTAGGTTTTTTTGGGTCGTAAGACCCCGCTCTGCGACAAAGGCATGGGCTACCCCACCGTGGCAAGCCGTACAAGCTATCCCTTGTTGCAAATGTTTATCATGAGGGATATTGATGTCGCCAGAAGCTGTCACTTTCCTCATAGTCGAGTGGCAACTTTCGCAAACCTGATTGGGGATCGGTGCATGGGAAACGATCGGTTGAGTATATTTTTGGGTAAAATGCTTGCCAATATAGCCAATAACTTTAAACTTACTCTCGATATAATTACCGACGCCGGGTGTGACATGGCAAGTGGTGCAGGAATATTTCACATGGGATGTGACCTGATAGGTCAGGTGCTCGGGCTGCATTTCATGACAACTCGTACAAAATGAATTTGAAGAGGTAACTTTTAGACTCGCTCCACCAGCAATAATAAGAATAAGGACGATACCCAGCAATAGGACAAACCCTTTGCCACGTTTCTTAGGGGGGGTCGCTGTTTGCTCTTTCCTACGGAATTTGAGCTTATTCCTTAATGTGCTAAACCTTTCTTTCACTAATCCAATCCTCCTCCTTTTTGGAGTTTTATTAAAATGTATTCACCTCCTGTGAAATACAAAACGTATAAATTCCAAAAACTCATACTTTTTATCTCTAGTTTACTTAACTTCTCCCAATAGAAATACCCCTCCATCGCGTATGCTTGCTACCTTGTCGAGAGTATATCGTTGTACTCTCTTCGCCCAAAGCTTTCTTGCGATCCCAGGAATCGCAGGGAATACCAGTCTCTTCCAGGACCGATGGTCAAACTCAAAATCTAAGAAAAAAAATAAGGTCATGCGGTGTAAACTTCTATTTTTACTCTTGAAGCGCAATAATTCCATTCTGGATCGCATATTTTACGAGATTCACGCGATCATGGCAGCCTAATTTGTCCATAATGTTCCGTCGATGGGTCTGGACCGTCTTCGCACTGATAAACAGCTGCTTCGCAATATCTTGATTCGTATACCCTTCCGCCACCCATTGCAAAACTTCCATTTCCCGCCCGGTCAAATGAGCATCCATTTCTGCGCCTTCAACCGCCCCATGACCGGTTTGCATGATGCCACTGAGAATAAGTTTAGCGACCATAGGATGAAAGTAAGAATTTCCCTCCGCGATCGCTCGAATGGCGTGAAGTAGTTCTGTAAAAGAACATTGTTTTAAAATATATCCGGAAGCGCCTGCTTCTAAGACTGAACGAATCGCTTCAACATTGCATAGGTTTGAGAGGATAAGAATTCGTATCTGTGGATAGTCCGTATGAATTTGACGCACAGCTCGAATCCCATTACAGATTGGTGAATGCAGATCCATCATAATGATATCCGGGTGAGTATCGGGTATCTTGTTTACAATTTCCAGTTCATTTCTAACCATCTGTTTAACTTGGATGTCCTCGACAGTTTCAAAGAGTTTATTCAGCCCTTCCAATTGAAGATAATTTTCATCTGCCATGAGGACCTGTACCGTCATTTCTCATCCCTGCTTCCTTGAAATACATTCTTCGCCGTAGTTCTTTTGCTTCTGGAATACTCTACGCTATGTATTTACGAATTCCAGATATTCATTTACACTAGATTTTGGTCTACATGGTTATATTTGGTATTCACTTGTTGAATTCTATAATACAACCGGATTTCCTTTTGCGAAAATTACCCAATCAATGGAATTATTGTCTAATAATATCCTTATCTGTTCTTTCCTCATCGTGTAATGAGTTCAGACCTTTGGTCATACTTATCTATCAGGTTAATTTCTAAGCTATAGCGAATGAATAGAGGTGTTGATGTGAAAATTCGATCTACAATTATTCTCCTGGGTATCTTTGGTTTACTTGCCGGTTCCCTCTATGGGAACTCTCATACATTAGCTAAGCAAGGAATACTTACTAATACAGGGCAATCTTCAATCATCATCGGACAATCTACCCCTTCTTCAACAGGATCAGCCACTTTCTCGGCAACACAGGAATCTTCTTCTAGCGATTTCTCCTCTTCTTCCACTCCTTCTGTGAATAGCACTTCAATTCCCCCTTCTCCCTCCGCACAACCGAGCACTGCTTCTTCCTCACCTGAAGAAAATTCCTCAATCCTAACCCAAGTGCAAAACACCAGCCATTATAAACTTTCCATTCAGACTGAAGGAACTAGCTGCCAAGCCTGCCATCTTAAGAACTCTTATAAATTACGAAATACGGGCTGGCAATCCTGTGGCTCTTGTCATATCAATTCCAGCGGTAACCCCACACCTGGGAATGAAGTTAATCATCCCCAGTTACAGATGATTCAAGGGGTGGCAATTTCCGACATTTTACCTATGCCGTCTTACAAGTACAAATATCAGAAAGACACTTTCTCCTGTATCGATTGCCATATAACCAATGAGAGTAAGCACGACTTTATGGTTCCTGGAGTTACAGTGACCCAAGACCCTAAAGGAATTCGCCCATACACTACAGAGATTGATTATCAAGCTTTTAGATCAGTCTTCAATCAGGAAAAATGTGCGGTTTGCCATCCGTCGAGCGCTGACATGGTCAATAGAGTTAAAAATGAGCAAGAAATAATCTCGAACAGACTGGACAAACTCGAACCGATTTACGAAGAATGGAGCAAAAAGGTGGTCTCGTTAAAACCCGAAGATCCTAATGTCCAGGCCTTTAAAAATGGAGCAACCTATTACACGTTTGTTAATGCAGATGGCTCGAAGGGAGTTCACAACTTTCCCTATGCTCAAACGCTCCTTGATAAAGTTGAGAAATATTGGAAGGCACTTAAGCAATAAAGTAAAGCTTATTTCAAGTGAATTTAAACCAAAAACAAAAAAACGAGATTCCCACACAGGGGATCTCGTTTTTTTATTGTTTTATTTTTTACTTTATTCTATCAATCAGCCCAAACGCTCGTCTTTTCACCTCGTCATAAACTTCTTTTAAAGGAAGATTATGAGTTTCAGCAATCAGCCGGCAATCCTCATATTCTGGAGAAAATGTTTGATACTCTTCTCCAGCCCGAACAACTTTCACTCTTGCCTTGCCCCAAGGGGTATTTACCGTTAACACTTGGTAAGGGAGCATATATTTCGTCACTGGGTACACCCGGACCCCGATTGTCGTCGTCTCCTTTAAAATAAGAGTCTTGAATTTTTCTAACTGAGTAGGGTGAATCTGCACGGAAAGCGTGATTGCGGGGCGATTCTTCTTCATCTGTATAGGTTGAAGAAAGACATCCATTGCCCCTTCCTTCAGAAACTTTTGGATCAGATAATCATAAAACTCAGGGTTCATATCATCAATATTAGCCTCGATCATGAGTGCTTGTCCCTCTTGGATGGTTTGTTCTTTGAAAAAACGCACGTCTCCCCTCGGGGGCAATTCAGCATTTTCCTGCTGGATTTTCTCACTTCTTTCCCCAATCATCATTCTTAATAAATTCGGGATCGAAAGCTCGCGATCCCCAGCTCCATAACCGATTCTCTCAACTTCCATCACAGGCATATCACCGTAATCATGGCAGTAGGTGGTAAGAATAGCTGCACCGGTAGGAGTGACCAGCTCAAATGGGATATCTTGAGTATAGATTGGAATCCCCCGAAGTAATTCCAAGGTCGCTGGGGCCGGAATCGGAATCGTTCCGTGCGCCGCTTTGGTAAAACCTCTGCCTGTGTGAAGCGCCGAGGCATAAACCTTTTCAATTCCAAGATGCCATAGACCGATTACTGCTCCGACAATATCGATAATCGCATCAACCGCTCCCACTTCATGAAAATGAACCTGCTCTGGTGAGGTACCATGCACTTTGCCCTCAGCTTCCGCAAGCCTTCGGAAAACAGTGATCGCTTTTTTCTTTACCTCTTCGACCAATTCACTGTCTTCAATAATCCGGGTAATATCCTGTAGGTGACGGTGTATATGTCCCTCTTGGGACAAGACATGAATTTTAGTCCCCGTCATCCCTTGTTTGATTACTTTTTCCTGTCGAATTTCATAATCATGAAGATGAAGTTTCGCCAAATCTGACTTCAAAAGTTCAAAATTAAGTCCGGCATCAATTAACGCTCCTAAGGTCATATCGCCGCTGATTCCAGCAAAACAATCAAAGTAAGCAATTCTCATGTTCAGTTCTCCCCTAAGCGATTAATTAAACTGGCCTGATAGCCCGCTCCAAAACCATTATCGATATTGACTACACTAACCCCACTGGCACAACTATTTAGCATTGCCAGCAACGCAGCCAATCCTCCAAAGCTTGCGCCATACCCGACACTGGTCGGAACGGCAATCACGGGCTTGTCCACAAGTCCGCCGACGACACTGGCTAAAGCTCCTTCCATCCCGGCCACGACGATGATCACTCGAGCATAGCGGAGTTTCTCTGTTTGACTGAGCAAACGATGAATCCCAGCGACACCGGTATCGTACACTCTTTCAACGTGATTCCCCATCATCTCAGCAGTAATCGCTGCCTCTTCCGCAACTGGCAAATCCGAAGTTCCCGCACTTAAAACGAGAATATTTCCTCGCTCTTCTTGCTTGCCCCGCCGAATCATAATGGTGCGGGCTAAAGAATGGTACTCGGCATCAGGTATTCGTTCTAAAACAGCTTTATACACCTTAGGCTTAGCTCGTGTCGCTAAGATATTTCCTCCGCCGTGCTCAGAAAGCTTCTCCGCTATCGCGACAACCTGTTCTGTTGTTTTTCCTGCACAATAGATCACTTCCGAAAACCCCTGACGGAGGTTACGGTGATAATCCACTTTAGCAAACCCTAAATCTTCAAAAGGTAGAACCTTTAAGCGCTCGATCCCTTCTTCTATGCTTAATTTCTGCTGTTTAATTTCTTGCAGCAGGATTCGTAAAGTTTTTTCATTCATTCCCACTCTTCTTCAATCCTTTTTCACTGTTCTCGAACCATCATATTGAACATCGAAGTTCGTGTATAGCATAGCACGCCCTAACAAGTTACACAATTTCGTCTCGATCAATTTCGAACATTTATTCCTTATAGTTTCCTTTTTCCACTTTTTCCTTAATATTTAACTTTGCACACACTCCTCATTTCCTGTTAAAATAAGTTTAGAAAATATTGAGGAGAGATGTCGTGTAATGAATGTTGTCTTTTTTCTTATCCCTAAAAACGAAGTCGTTTATCTGAAATATAGTGCGACCATGCGCCAAGCTTTGGAACGCATGGAATTTCATCGTTATTCCGCAATTCCCCTAATCGATGATGGGGGACGATATATGGGAACCCTTACCGAAGGAGATCTATTGTGGAAACTCAAAAATACCCCAGGTCTTACGTTTGAAAATACGCAGAATATTCATCTGACTGAAATAGAACAGCATATTCAGAACCACCCCGTTTCCATCGATGCCCATATTGAAGATTTGCTTTCACGAGCGATTGAGCAAAATTTCATCCCGGTCGTAGATGATCAGAAAATATTCATTGGAATAGTCCGACGCCGCGAAATTCTCGAGTATTACGCCAAACAGCTATTTGAAATAAGATCTAAAGTGGAATCTCGATCTCCTGATTAACTATTACATTTGGGTCACTTTCGGCGATGCTAAAAAAGAGAGGATTAGCTCCTGCTATCCTCTCTTACCTCTTTCACTCTAAATGAAGTTTCCCCCATCAACAACAATAACCTGACCGGTAACAAAGCTAGCCTTGTCAATTAAACCATAGGCCACTTCAGCAATATCTTCTGGCGTAGCAATCCTCTGAAGCGGTGTCCCCTCACCGAGATGCTTAATATGTTCATCTTGTCCTTCTACCCAGCGTGTTTTGACAACCCCTGGGGCAATCGCGTTGACGCGTACTTCAGGAGCGAGCACTCGAGCGAAGGACTTGGTGATGCTAATATTGGCCGCCTTTGAGGCTGAATAAGCGATTGAACTTCCCAACCCTGTAAATCCGGCAATTGAAGCCATATTGATGATACATCCTTTTTGCTTTCTTAACTCCTCGGCTGCTGCTCGGCAGCAGAAGAAAAGTCCTTTCACATTTACGCCTAAAATATCATCCCAATATTCTTCCTTTAAGCCTTCCAAATCATTATGATCCACAAAATGTGTGATGCCGGCATTATTGACGAGAATGTCCAACTGTCCAAAATCTGTGATAACTTTGTGTACCATTTCTCTTACTTCCCGATCAGAGGCTACATTAGCCTGATAAGTTAAGGACTTGACGTCCAAAGCTTCAATTTCAGTTTGCGTACGCAGAGCTTCTTCGGCGGAACGAGAATAGTTCAGAGCAACATTCACACCCTCACGCGCAAGTGTTAAGGCAATAGCTCGTCCAATCCCAGTGCCTCCACCGGTAATTAATGCTGTTTTTCCTTGCAACATATAACGATCCCCTCCCTTATTTTTACTTAGTATACCGTACTTGTATGGGATCGGCAAGGACAGTAGTATAACAACACCTTCTTCCCAGCGTGTGTTATATACGCGCAGATAGAAGGAAAATCGAAAATTGAAGGCGAACTTATAATACTGCTTATTAAAATTTTATCAACTTCTCTTCTACCCCGCCATATAGTTTGATGTAAAGAGAATAAGGAGGAGTAGAACTTTGGAAGTAGAAACCATGCAGATAGCCCAACCCAAACCAAAACCTCGGAAGAAAATCATCATTATTTTGCTTTCGTTACTCCTGACACTGGCAGTCATAAGTTTTGGAGGGCTTTATCTTTACAGCCGGGATACCGGACTGATTCTCGAGGGAGTCGAAGTCGGCACCGTTAATCTGTCTAACCTAACTCCATCAGATGCCCGACAAAAACTTGAAACACACATCACGCCTATCCTCGATCAGCCCATTGAATTCCAAATCCAAGCCCAGACCTTGGAAATAGTTAAACTGCCCTTAAGAGATTTAGGCCTGTCCTACGACCTCGATAAAATAGTTCAACTGGCCTATCAGCAGGGCCGTGATGAGAATATAGTACAGAAAGCTTTGAGAAAATACCGTGCTCAAAAAGGGACCTCACTTATTTTTCCACTTGACTCCCACTGGGATAAGGAACAGCTCCAGAAAACGCTGGAAACCGCTTTTTCCTCCTACAATATGCCCTTAAAGGATGCCACCTTCAAAATTACACCAGATAATCGTATGGAGATTGAGAAAGAAACATCAGGACAAGAAGTTAATCTTGATTCGTTAATTTCAAAAGTTGAAAGCCTTGATCCCTTACAGCCGACTCCGATCAAGGTTCCTATCCGGGTGTTAGATCAACCCCAAGTTACCGCGGCCCAACTCGAAGGGATGAAAATAACTGGCCTAGTGGCGAGATACTCATCCCAGTTTGATCCCTCGAACGTCGAACGCACAGAAAATGTGCGTCTTGCTGCGAAGGCTCTCGACGGTGTAATTCTTACGCCTGGTGGAGAATTTTCCTTCAATCAAACCGTCGGTGAACGTACCGCTTCGGCAGGCTATAAGGAAGCACTTATTATTGTTGATGACGAATTCGTCCCTGGACTAGGAGGTGGAATCTGCCAAGTCTCCTCCACCCTCTATAATGCAGCCGTTTTAGCTAAGCTTAATATCGTCGAACGTCATCCGCATTCTCTGGAGATCACCTATGTACCTCCGGGTCAGGACGCTACGGTTGCTTATCCTTACCTCGATCTGAAATTCAGGAACAACACTTCGGGTTTACTCCTGATCCGAAGCACCATTCAAGGTAAGACACTAACCTTTGACCTTTATGGCAGAGCCTAATAAGGAAAACTCACTTCAGGAGGAGTATAATACTCCAGATAGAATATAAACCTTCAGGCGGAGTTATATACTCCATCTGAAGGTTTCTTAATTATTGATAGCTTTCATTTACCATAAAACCCAGTTGGACCATCGACGTGTATCCTTTACGAATTTCAGGCATACTACGATTAGCGCTATTCGAGAATTGCTCGGATAAGCTGATCAAGTAAAGGACGGTTAAAATGAATATCCTGACAGAAGCAGTTGCACCGAATTCCGAGAGGTCAACCTATGGTTCTCTCAACTTGAGCGAAAACTCTCCTTCCGTACTTCCTGAATTACTGATCGTGGAAGAACAACTTAAACGAACTGTCGAAAAGGCACAGGGTATGATCCGTGAATCCTGTACTCAACTTTTATCATCTGGAGGAAAACGTCTTCGCCCCCTCCTAACCCTGCATAGTGCAATGTGCTTTGGCCCATTGAATACGGCCACCCTACAAGCTGCTGTTGCTGCTGAGCTGATCCATATGGCTTCACTCATTCATGATGATGTCATCGATCATTCCGAACTGAGACGCGGGCAACCGACGATCAATTTTCAACAGGGCAACCTTAACGCAGTCCTTACAGGAGATTATCTTTTCGCTGAGGCGTTTCAGCTTCTATCTGCTCATCAGCTCCTGGATAGCATGAAATATCTTGTTGAAGCGATTCAATCAATGTGTATCGGGGAAGTTGCCCAAGCCGATCATCAATTTGATATTTCAATCACGGTTAATGATTACTTTGAGCGTATCGCGCAGAAAACCGGCATTCTTCTTGCAGGCTCCTGCCGTTCTGGAGCGGTCACGGCAGGAGCCTCACAGGGAGATATTGAACGGCTGGGTACTTTCGGTATGTACCTGGGCTATGCCTATCAAATTATTGATGATCTTCTCGATTTCACCGGAAATCCCGAGCAGACAGGCAAACCGGTTGCTGCTGATCTGAACAACGGGAACCTCACCTTGCCCATAATCTACCTATTAAAAAATCCGTTGTATGGTCCGTGGGCTCGGGAAATTATTCAGGACAAACCAACTCCTCAAAACATGTCTAAAATAATTCAGGCCTTGTTCTCCTCCAAAGCACTGGACCAAGCCTTCTCTACTGCCCTAACCTGTGTCGAGTCTGCTTTATCGTACCTTGAAAAGATCCCAGACTGTCCTTCTAAAACCCTGCTGACTAAACTCGCTTACACCGTGGTTTATCGGCAAAATTAATCACAATATTCCTTTCTTGCGTAGCAAAACGCACAGCCAGTAAAGGATACGGATCTTGCTCCCCCCTGCGGAGAGTAGGGCACGAGTCCCTCCGTTTAGCTCCTCGATTTTTGTCTTCGGATCGGATAGATACATAGCTAAAAGCCCTTCGACCACTGCTTGATGAAATTTGGGATAAAATAAATGACGAGAGCGTTCCAGTGATTCCCGTAAGAAGAGAACGAGTCTCTCCTCCCGCTCTGAAATATTCGCATAATACTGGACAAAATTGAGTTGCTTTGTTTCACGGTCTTCAACAAAATCAATAAAGTAATCGAGGAGAATATGTAAGCCACTGATCCAAGGGAAATAAGCCCGTTTTAAGCGACAAACCTCTTCTGATGTCAATCCTGGTCGATGGGCAGCAGCAACTAGACAAAAAATTCCGAGGGTAGAACCAGTCGCGGCTGCAAATTCCCAGACGGATACTTCCGGATAATTGACCTGGTTAGGTCGAAGCCAGGAAAGCATTTTCTCTTCTCTTTCCTCTATTCGGAGATGTTTTGACGTCTGCAAGGAAGAATAAAGCGAGGCTAACCAAGCTAACTCAGCTTTCACAACTGGAAAAGAAGGGAGCGCCTTTAAATTCGCCTGGCAGGTACGAACTAAGTGTTCTAAATATCCGCCATCCTCCCGGTGAGGATATTCCGCATAATAATCTGAGAGTTCTGCTTCAGGATCTAAAGCTTCCGTCATCGCGAGATGAAGCTGCGCGAAGGCCTTTTCATCCTGAACATTTGCAGCATCTACGAGATTATCCAAATAGTCGCTGATCGTCTGATAAGCTACAATAAATTCAATCATCGTTTCTCGCTCCGCTCCCGGATAGAGGGCATAGAGACTCCCTCCTAAACAATGGAATGCTTTGCGCTGCAAAGAATCAAGAGCCTGTTCGGAGAGAACAAAATCCGGTGCTTTCTCCACCCTCGAACTCCAGAAACGGAGTTCCTTTTTGACGCGTGGAAAAACCTCTTTCACGAAACGTAAAATCAAAAGAAATTTAGGATTTTCCTTGATAACATACGGCACAGGCATTACTCCTTACAATAATCCTCTTTACTCTATTTTGTCCCTAAAAAAGCATCTTGTAAACCCTGTACCTTTAGAAATGCCGATTCATCATACAAAAACAAAAGCATTTGGAAAAACACTACCTTTTCTGTAGATGTCTTATCCAGATGCTTTTTAAGTCAAAGCTAAAGAAAACCCGGCTTTCGCCGAGCTTCAGCGATAAAGAAAACTTGGCTAGTACCAAGCCCTAGCGAAGGTGCTAGCCCTAGTTGCCTTATCCTGCCGGACATAAATACATGCATCGTAGGAGAATGAAAGCCGCTGGTTGCACTTATACTATCTGCCCCAAAATTTGTACTTTCTGTTAGTATAAAGAAAACTTGGCTTGCGCCAAGCCTCTGGCGTAGGCGGAAGCCTTAGTTGCACTTATGCTATCTGCCGGAAATTTATACTTTCTTACGAAAATGGACTACATTTTCATACCTCCCTGTGAATCGGCAGGTTCATGGAAGTTTCTGTTAGTATAAAAAAATATAAACTTAAAGCGAGATTTATTCAGTCTTGCTAGCTTCTTTAACTTCTTCTTTAACTTCCTTTTTCTCTTCCTCTTTTTTCACTTCACCATCTGTTGCTGATTTGAACTCATTAATACCCTTTCCTAAAGCTTTTCCAAGCTCAGGGAGTTTACCAGGTCCAAAAATCACTAAAGCAATAACTAAGGCAATACCAGCAGTCACTGGCGTAATAAAACCAAAAGTTACAAACATGATTACACACCTCCATATGTTACTATGATATAAAAATACTATACCATAAAAGTACAAATGAATCTAGTTTAGGATATGTAATGTGAAGATTCATACAATCATCACATTACATATCCTAAACTAGATTCATAAAAGAAGCAACAGTAATTTTTGTGACGATTTTAATCCTCATCCTCTTTCTGGGACATCAATTCTTCATAGCCTAGATATAGGCTCCAGATCACATCCCAGAGTTCTCCATCGGCATCCGTGACCTTTAAGCCGAGCTCTTTCGCTTCACGGCGACCGATTGGATAACCATGTGAAAAGTACCCTTCGGTCAGTGCATGCGTAACCCCTGAAACCTGAACTGGTGACTCCTTCAGCATGTAACGTGAAAGCAGAGCCTCAGCATACTGATGAGAGGCCTTAAGGGATTTTTCGTAGTCGCCAATCAGCCAGGGATCGAGTTTATTCAGTACAGGATTTATTATAAACGTCGCTAATTCCGGATCAGGACTATTAGTAATTGTACGTTGCAAATACTCTAGACAGTGCCGGATTGCCTGTACAGGGACCCACAAATCCTTATAAACGGGATGTTTAACGAGAGGATCAATCGGCCCCAGCTCAGAAATTGGTCCCATAACTACTTCATCTGCCCCTAAGACAACCATCGACGCAGCCGACTTAGCCGCAAGTGGAACAATCACTCCAAATTCTTCACAGAATTCTCGGATGAGCATAACGAGCTTATAAGGTGTGTCCACTGCGCCACCATAGCTATGCAAAATCAAGTCAATTTTTGGGGTGTGCCCAATGGCCTTCAATTGCTTATAGAGAGGTACTAAGATAGTGTCATCTAAAGGCGTATACGAAAAATAGACCAGAACTTTAGAACCTCTGAGTTTCTCCAAACGTTCCAAGTATTGAAAACGGTCTTCTGCATCCACCGTCTCTCCCCCAATTCAGTCATAATATAGTGCATTATATTCCATCTTTATCCACTATGTGTATTATTTGGGGGATCTCATAAAATACAGGTGGAGTTAAAAACTCCACCTGTATAGACTTTATACTAACAGAAAGTATAAGTTTTGGGCAGATAGCATAAGTGCAACTAAGGCTTCCGCCTACGCTAGAGGCTTGGCGCAAGCCAAGTTTTCTTTATATCTTCAGTATATCTCTAAGATTGCGGCAAGCTGACTTTCACCCCGGATTGATCATGACAAGATTGGCAATAGGACTGACCACCTAAACCCTTCTTCTGGTGACAAGGATAGCAGCGTTCCGCAGGTGCCTGATTGTTATTTACAGCGTAACCATGCCCTTGCGGTCCATTGATCCAAGTATCTCTCGGTATTGTTGAATGGGGATTCGATGGGTCATGATTTTGGGAAAGGATAATTACCGCAACTAAAGCGGCTAAAAGACCAACCGTGATTAAGCTTCGGACGATTTTTCTCCGTTCCATGCAAAAACCTCCTAAAATACTTCACCCCGGCAGAAGCAACTGACTAGAGTGACTTCAAAACTGCCCGAGCTTGTCCTAGGGTATAGTTAAGATCATCATCTGTGTGAGCTAAGGAAAGGAAAACAGCCTCATATTGGCTAGGAGCAAGATAAACGCCATGTTCAAGCATACCACGGAAATAGGTTGCGAACCGCTCAACGTCGGAGGTGCAGGCACTGGCGAAATCCTTGACCGGTTGGTCTGTGAAGAAAATGGAGAACATCGCGCCAATTGAATTGACCCATACTGGCAGACTACATTCCTCCGCGATCTTCTCTAGTCCTTCTGCTAGGTAAGACGTTTTCCGTTCGAGCTCAGCATAAACACCCGGTTTTTGCAAAAGTCGTAACGTCGTTAACCCTGCAGCCATCGCCAGCGGATTTCCCGATAGAGTTCCTGCCTGGTAAATGGGACCACTTGGCGAAATCTGATCCATGTACTTTTTCTTTCCACCAAAAGCCCCAACCGGGAGACCGCCCCCAATAATCTTGCCCAGGCAAGTCAGATCTGGATCAATGCCAAATCGTCCTTGCGCTCCACCATAACTGACGCGAAAACCAGTCATCACTTCATCGAAAATTAGTAAAGCTCCATATTGACGAGTTATTTCGCGAAGACCTTCCAAGAAACCAGGTTCTGGTAGGACCACTCCCATGTTCCCCGCTACAGGCTCGACAATAACCCCTGCAATCTCTTCACCCACTTCACTGAAAATGACTTTGATTCCTTCTAAATCGTTATAACGCGCAACGATTGTGCTCGCGGCAGTCGCTGCAGGAACCCCTGGTGAAGTCGGAACTCCGAAAGTTAAGGCTCCACTTCCTGCCTTAATGAGTAACGAATCGGCATGTCCGTGATAACAGCCTTCGAATTTAACAATTTTATCTCGTCCAGTAACACCACGTGCTAAACGCAAAGCGCTCATGGTTGCTTCAGTACCCGAGTTCACCATCCGGACTTTATCTATTGAAGGGTAAGCTTTGAGCACTTCTTCTGCCAGTTCAGTCTCAAGCTCGGTCGGAGCACCATAACTTGTTCCCCGTTCCGCTGTACGCTTAATCACTTCAACGACTTCTGGATGAGCATGTCCCAAAATCAAGGGTCCCCAGGAACCTACATAATCAATATAGGTATTCCCATCAATATCCCAAAGATGCGCTCCTTCGCCCCTATCAATAAAAACGGGATCTCTCCCCACAGAACGATAAGCCCGGACAGGAGAATTAACCCCACCCGGAATAACTATTTTGGCTTGTTCAAATGCTTGACAACTCCGCGCATCTTGAAAACTCAAACGAAAGACCTCCCAACCCTTGTCAGCTATTAATCAATTTCTTCCGTAAAATATTGCATACTACTCTTCTTTAACTCAGCTTGACTAAAAAGCATCCGATATCCTTCAACTCCTGTGGCCTGAGCAATGCGCTCCATAACATCCTGACAATCCTCCGCCGAACGACCATGGATCATGGTAAAGAGAGTATATGGCCAGTCCGGGAGAGTAGGCCGCTGATAACAGTGGCTGACTTCACGAAATGTCGCCATTTTTTCGCCAATCTCCTGAGCTCTATCTTCGGGTACCGGCCAAACTCCCATAGCATTTGCTGTAAAACCAACTTTTTGATGCCGCAATACTGCCCCAAAGCGACGAATTAGGTTTCTTTCAAGCAAGCTCAGGGTTTGCTCCAGGACTTCCTTCTCCGTCCATTGCAAAGTCTGAGCGAGTTCTGCAAAAGGAGTTAAAGAATTAGGCAAATTTCCTTGAAGCACTCGTATAAGCGCTTTATCGCGATAAGTAAGTGAAATCGGTACAGGCTGACTAGTTTCCCATGCTCCAGGTAGCTTACTGAAATTTTTATCATGAGCATTATCTATTTCAAAATCTAGATCCTCTAAATCCCCTAAATTTGAATCTTTTTCCGAATCCGTCTTACTGAAGTCAAAATCAACGCTAATCTTGAAAAGGCGAATTGCCGGTAGCGAATAGACCTCACCCGATCCCAAAACGTGGCGCACACTGTTTAATATCTTTTCGACTTCAGCCTCTGTCGATGCTATTAGGGTAAACCACATATTATACTGATGTTCGCGCAAATAGTTATGCGTTACACCAGGTATTCCGTTAAGAAATTCTGCCACTAGCGAAATTTTTTCTTGAGGAACTTTAGCCGCGCATAATGTACTCTGATACCCTAAACGATGAGAATCAAAGACGCCACCAAGACGCCGAATGATTCCATCGTGCCGGAGCTGGGATAACCTTTGCCAAGCCTCTTCTTCAGATACGCCAGCAAGCACGCCTAATCTTTGATAAGGGTGAGAAGTGACCGGAAAATCAGTCTGGACGGTATTTAATAATATCCGTTCGACAGCATCCAAGTTACTTAACCCCCTTCCGTCCATGATAGAGGCACCAGGGTTCTTCTGCCATATAATCTCCATTTTCATAGAACGCAGCCCGGGCTCGGCAACCGCCACAAATCTTTTTATAATCGCAGACTCCGCACCCTCCCTTGTAATCAAGCGTTCTTAACTCTTGCAGGACAGGGTTATTCTTCCAAATCTCATCAAAAGGAGTTTCCCGTACATCCCCAAGGGGAATATTTAAATAGGCACACGGTTGAACCTGTCCCTTAGGACTAATGATACAGTAGGAAGTACCCGCTAAGCAGCCTCGTCCAAACCGTAGATTCATTCCCATCTGTTTGGCAATTCTCATAAATTGCGGAGCACAGGTGGGTTTAAGTTCAATATCGACGGTTTGCTGTTTTTTCATAATTCGGGTCAATACATCTTCATACGCTTCGGCACGCAGTGATTCTTCCTCGATGGAAACGGCGCGTCCTGTTGGGACCAAGAAGAAGAAATGGTGAGCGACAGCACCTTCGCGGACGGCGAAATCGGTAATGTTTTCAATTTCATCCTGGTTCCAATCCATGACCGTTGTATGGATCTGGAATGGTAGCCCGACTTCACGGCAGTTACGCATGCCACGAACGGCTCCTTCCCATGCTCCAGGGTATTTTCGAAATTGATCATGCTTTTCTTTGTCCATCGAGTCGAGAGAAATTCCCATCCCCATGGCACCCGCTTCTTTAAGACGGCGAGCCATATCTAAGGTAATAAGTGTACCATTTGTGCCAAAAACCGGTCTTAAACCTAAAGAAGTAGCATAGGCAACCAGCTCCACAATGTCTGGTCGAATCAGCGGTTCACCACCGCTAAAAATCATTATCTTAAAACCTGCCTTGGCAATTTGCTCTAATAATGTTTTAGCTTCTGCGGTATTGAGTTCGTCCTCAGCCTTACAGCCAGCATCTCGATAACAATGATCACAATACATATTGCAAGCATTGGTTGTATTCCAGGAAACGATCATCCGATTTTCCCCTTTCTTTTTTTTGACTATCTTATTTTTGTAACCAACGCGCCACATCCAAAGCATGATACGTAATGATCATATCCGCTCCCGCGCGTTTCATACTTACTAACGCTTCCAGCACGATCCGTTCTTCATCAATCCAGCCCTGTGCTGCTGCGGCTTTTACCATTGAATATTCGCCACTGACATTATAGCAGACGACCGGAACACCAAAGCGTTGTTTAGTCCTGTAAGTAATGTCTCCGTAAGCCAAGGCCGGTTTCACAATAATGAGATCTGCCCCCTCTTCGATATCTAATGCAGTTTCCCGCATGGCCTCATTCCCATTCGGTGGGTCCATTTGATAGGTACGACGATCACCGAACTGCGGAGTAGAACCCGCTGCTTCCCGGAAAGGTCCGTAGAAACCTGAAGCGAATTTTGCTGCATAAGACATTACTGGTATATCCGTAAAGCCCGCTTGATCGAGCCCTCGACGAATCGCCGCGACACGACCATCCATCATATCCGAAGGAGCCACCATATCTGCTCCCGCACGCGCATGCGATATCGCCGTTTGTGTCAGAAGGTCCAACGTTGGATCATTAAGGATTTGTCCGTCTTTGATGACACCACAATGCCCATGATCAGTATATTCACACAGGCAAACGTCCGTAATCACATAAAGATCGGGGAAATTCCTTTTAGCAACGCGAACCGCTTCTTGAACGATGCCGTGTTCATGATAAGCACCGGTACCCACTGCATCTTTTGACTCTGGAATGCCAAAAAGCAAAATTGCTGGAATTCCCAAGTCGACAACCTCTTGCAAAGCCTTCACAAAGAGATCTAACGAGTACTGATAAATTCCCGGCATTGAAGGGATTTCGTTTTTGGTATTCTTCCCATAGATGACAAACATAGGGTAAATCAATTCATCAACCCGCACATGGTTCTCCCGAACCATACTTCGGATAGTTTCATTCGCCCGTAACCGACGGGGACGATGTAAAAGTTCCATAATACGTACCTCCAATAGCTGTACTATAGCAATTCCTATATTCTGAAAAAGCTTTATGACGGTCTTGTTAAGCGAAATTAACCCGAGCTTTATTTAAGCCCAATCTCTTCATCCGTAAGATAGCACGCCGGATCAGATTCCCAGAAGTCTCCCGTCACCGCTTCAGCACGAGTCCGGAAATTTCCATTACAGATATCAAGGTATTGGCATTTCGAGCAGCGACCTTTAAGCAAAGGCTGGCGATCTTTCATGCCTGCAAGGATGGGATTAGCTAGATCCGTCCAAATATCCCCGAACTTTCTCTCCCGAACATTGCCGAAAGTAATATGTTGCGTAAATTGGTCGGGGTGGACATTACCCATCGGATCAACTTCAGAAAAGGCAATTCCCGAACGGTTCCCACCATTAAGCCCGATTAAGCGTTTGATCTCAGCTGCTTTCTTCGGATCCTCTTTCAAGGTCCGGAGGTAAAGATATACACCATCACAATGATTATCGACGGTCAGAATTTCTTTTTTCAGACCGCGATTCTCAAAATCCAGGGTTCGGCGAACAATGGTCTCAATCGCTTGACGAGATTCTTCCGGTTTCACATCTTGAGCGATCATTTGACTGCCCCGGCCGGAATAGACAAGGTGGTAAAAACAAACTCGATTAATATTTTCTTCTTCAATAAAATCAAAGATTTTATCCAATTCTTTAAGATTATGACTGTTAATAGTGAAGCGAAGGCCGACTCTCTGATCAACGGCAACACAATTTTGGATTCCCTCCATGGCTTTCTGAAAGGCTCCTTCTTTGCCCCGAAATTCATCATTAACTTCACGCAAGCCATCAAGGGAAATCCCGACATAACCAACACCGATATCTTTAATCCTTTGAGCGACTTCCCGAGTAATCAACGTGCCATTAGTTGATAGGGTCGGACGGATTCCCTTGGACATAGTATAGGCAGCCAATTCAAAAAAGTCTGGGCGAATCAAAGGTTCTCCGCCAGAAAAGAGCAAGACGGGTACTTTAAAGTCAGCAAGATCATCAATGAAGCGCTTCGCTTCTTCGGTGGTCAGCTCACCCTGATATTTTTGAGCATCAGACTCCATATAACAATGTTTACATCTTAAGTTACAGGTGCGGGTTGAGTTCCAAACAACAACGGGGCCACTACCTGTCGTAGTCCCGTTTTTTGCACCTTTCGAATCAGCACTGTAGCGTAAGGAGTCTCCGAAATATTCTGTATTAAAGAGTAACTTTGTCACACTAATCATTCTTAACCCTCCACTAAGGCTTGAACTAGCCCTTTAATCGTATATTTTTTGGCTTCGCGATGAATGATTAAGCCCAGCTCACGTGCCGTTGCACTGGTGATCGGCCCGATCGAAAAGAGTTTAACGCCTTCAAGTAAGGAGCGGTCACCATCAAGAAGTTGCAAAAAGTTGCGCACCGTCGATGAGCTCGTAAACGTTACAGCCTGGATGAGATGATCGCGTAACATGGCTTTCAATTCTTCTTTATTCGCCTGTCCAACTATCGTCCGATAAGCCGGGACATCCCAGACATCAGCCCCCAAAGCTTTTAAGGACTCGGGTAAGATATCCCTCGCCTCTTCAGCGCGAGCGAGGAGCACACTTTGACCGGGGAGAACTCGGCTAGTGAGCCCTTCGATAATTTTCTCGGCCCGATACTCTTCCGGCACAAAGGAAACACGCAAGCCCCGATTCTCTAAAGCCGCTTGCGTTGCCGGCCCAATCGCTACGAGCTCAATTCCCGCTAAATCTCGAACATCTTTACCTTGGTTTTTGAGCTCTTTAAAGAATTCTTCTACTCCATTGACACTTGTGAAAACTAACCAATTAAAACGTTTGATCTGCTCTAGGGCTTTAATCAGTTTTTGCGAGTCACTGGGAGGGGCAAGTTCAATAGCCGGAAATTCCCAAGGCTCCCCGCCTAAATCTTCAATCGCTTCCGACAACACGCTAGCTTGATGACGTGCTCGCGTAACCACAATACGTTGCCCAAAAAGCGCTTTCTTTTCAAACCACTGGAGTTTTTCGCGGAGACTAACCACTTCACCAACGATAATAATCGACGGATTAGTAAATTCTTCTTGCTCAGCACGATCAGCGATATTGCGCAATTCACCAACTAACGTTCTCTGTTCCGGGCGGGTTCCCCATTGAATGAGGGCGACTGGGGTGGTATTCGCGCGTCCGTTTGCCACGAGTTTATTGGCGATAAGCGCTAGATTTTCCATACCCATTAAGAAAATTAAGGTCCCATGAGAGTTTGCAATATGTTCCCAGGCAATCGCTGAGCTATTTTTACTAGGATCTTCATGCCCCGTAATCACCGCAAAGGAAGAGGTTAAATCTCGATGGGTAACCGGAATCCCAGCATAAGCAGGAACAGCAATAGCTGAAGTCACCCCTGGAACAACTTCATAGGGTATTCCAGCATTAAGCAAAGATTCAGCTTCTTCTCCTCCTCGGCCGAAAACGAATGGGTCTCCGCCCTTTAAGCGGGTTACAATTTTTCCTTCAAGTCCCTTTTTAACCAAGACCTCATTGATTTGTTCCTGATGGAGGGTATGACGATCTGGAGATTTTCCGACATAAATCATTTCACATTTTGGATTGGCCAAAGTAAGTAAGCGCCGAGAGGCTAAGCGATCATAGACGAGAACCTCTGCTTTCGCAATACACTCAGCACCTTTGACTGTGATGAGCTTCGGGTCTCCCGGGCCTGCTCCGACTAAATAAACATATCCCGTGTCCAAATTTCCACACTCCGTTTCAACTCAAAATTAGCTTAAAACTCTGATCTGATCAAGAATGGCCTTTGCCCCTTGAGCGAGGAGTTGTCCTGCAACATCATAGCCAATTTCCTCGGGATTCTGCCCTTCTGCGGATGCTCTAAGCAAGTGTTGACCATCCAGTGAGGCGACCATTCCCCTCAGTTGGACCCTTCCTTCATGGACAAGTCCTAAAGCCCCAATGGGGACCTGGCAGCCCCCTTCTAAGCGACGCATAAGCGCTCGTTCAGCGCGAATTGCCAAACTTGTTTCCTCATGATGAAGAGATTTCAATAGGTCTTGAATCTCCTGACGCTCAGCGCTGATCTCAATCGCAATCGACCCTTGGCCAACGGCTGAGAGCATGATCGTTTCCGGAATAAGCTGCGTAATCCGTTCTTCCCAACCTAAGCGCTTTACACCCGCATACGCTAAGACAATCCCTGCCATGTCGGATTCTTCGAGTTTATGCCAACGGGTCTGCAAGTTACCCCGCAAATCCGCGAAGTTTAAATCCGCTCGGTAATGTTGCAATTGCGCTTTGCGTCGAAGACTGCTTGTCCCTATCACTGCGCCTGCCGATAGGTCTTCGAGATGGGTTCCGTCTTTACTCAAAAAGACATCTCGTGGTTCCTCACGTTCACAGACCGCGCCGATAATCAAACCCTCAGGTAAGATTGTTGGTAAATCTTTGAGACTATGCACGGCGAGATCAATCTCGCCGCGCAATAAGCCATTTTCAAGCTCTTTCGTAAATAGACCTTTATCCCCTATTTTGGCCAAAGGAACATCAAGAATTTTATCCCCTTTCGTCTTCATCGAAACGAGAGTAAATTCATGCTCGGGATAAATCGAATTTAGCTGTGTTTTTACCCACTCAGCCTGCCACAGGGCGAGTAAGCTATCCCGTGTCCCGATGCGTATTGTACTCATTTAGCCGTGCCCTCCTTGGTTTTAACCTGGCCTAGAGACTGAGCTACGTTCCGTAGCGAGCGCATAGATTCCTCATCTACGTCTAGGTTAAATAAGTTCTGCAAGATTTCAGTATAAAGATGTCCATGGCGAGTCGTCGCAACTTCCTTGAGGTTGGTAATGGGGGTATGAAGCAATTGATTGACAATCCCATTCGCCATTGAGCGGACAACTTTCTCCTGTTTAGCAGTGAGTCCTCCTAATTTGTTAAGCGCATGCTCAAGTTGTTCGTTCTTGATTTCCTCGCCCCGATGCTGCAACGCAACAATCGTCGGAATCACAAATAGAGAATTATGCCATTTCATGAACTGGCCCATCTCTTCTTCAATAATGAGTTCTGCTTTTTGTCCCGCGATTTCTCGTGCGTTTTGATGGGCATCAATAACTCCGCGTAAATCATCAATATCGTATAACGTTACCCCAGGAATTGACCCAACGTTGGGGTGAATATCCCGAGGTACAGCAATATCCACAAGTAAAAGCGGTCGCCGATTTCTCTGCTTCATAACTTCTTGAATCTGTTCAGGCAGTACCACAAAATTTGCGGCTGCAGTCGCCGAAATCACAATATCTACTTCCTGCAGACATTCCCCAAGCTTTTCAAATTGAACAGCTATTCCGTTGAACTTAGCGGCTAAAGTCTGGGCACGGGCATGGGAGCGATTGGAGACCATCACTGTACTCGCGCCATTCGCAACGAGATGCTTTGCTGTTAAAGCACTCATCTCACCTGCGCCTAAAATAAGGATACTTCGTCCCTCAAGCTCTCCCAAAGCTTGTTTCGCAAGCTCCACCGCAATATACGAAATAGAAGTCGGGTGCTGGTCAATTTGTGTTTCCGCCCTGACCCTCTTCCCTACAGTTAAAGCATTCTGGAAAAAAACATTAATCACTTTATTAGTAACCCCGGCATTTACAGCCTTTTCATAAGCATGAGCAACCTGTCCAAGGATTTGGGTTTCTCCCAATATCATGGAATCTAAACCAGCAACCACCCGAAAGAGATGACGGACTGCTTCGTATAATGTATGAACATATAAGTACTGAAAAATTTCATGCTCCTCTAATTGAGCATGATGAGCCAGAAATTTTTTAATGGAGTTAATTCCAATCTCGACATCAGTTGTCGCAGCATAAATTTCCAGGCGGTTACAAGTATTGATTATGACCACGCCTTCTAATGCCGGATAAGACTTAAGCTCAAGGAGAGCATTTTCTATTTTATAATGCGGAAAGCTCACCTTCTCCCGGATTTCGACTGGGGCTGTACGATGATTTAATCCAACAGTGACCGGAAACAACTCTCGATCACTCCTTTCGCCTCTCTAAGCTGGCCGTTTTTAATCAGTCCTAGAATTTCACCGTCGGTCGCTTTTACCCAAAATTTTCGTTTCTGTTCTGAAGGTAAATCTGATTTAACTTTAATCCGCCATTCCTTTAATAAAGCGAGATATTGCTCAAACTCCTGGCCGTATTGCGCTTGGAGCTGCTCCCTGATCTGTCGCGCCACAATCGGGCTGCTTCCACTCGTGGAAACGGCAATCTTCAAATCTCCCCGCTCCATAATGGAAGGTACGATAAATGAACACTTATCCGGATCATCAACAACGTTAATCAATCGGTAGTTCTTTTGGGCATCAAGAGAAACGGCGTCATTGACCTCATCTTTTTCTGTACAGGAGAAGATGAGCAAATCATCTTTAATATCTTCTGCACCATATTCCTTTTCTACCCAGAAACAGCGCTGGGAATCGACTAAATCCTTTAACTCTGGTAATAAGCTTGGCGAAACGATATGAACAACCGCTCCATGCTCCAATAAGGTCTGGACCTTACGGTAGGCAATATTTCCCCCACCGACCACCAATACTGATTTGTGTTTTAGGTCCACAAAAATTGGATAATAATCAGCCACGTATTCAGCACCTTCTTCAAAATAGCTCATTAAATAATTCTAAATAATTCGACTTTAGAACTAAGAATTCCCCCTTTTTAAATTATTTTTCCTTAAGCGTAAGAATGAAGTCCAGGCAGGAGATAATTTACACCAAAGAAGGTGAACAAAACCGCAAGAAAACCAAAAACCTCCATCCAGGCCGCTTTTTTTCCTTTCCAGCCATACATCAAACGCACATGGAGATAAGCAGCATAGATAATCCAAGTAATTAAGGACCAGGTTTCCTTCGGATCCCAGGACCAATAAGTGCCCCAAGCATAGTTCGCCCAGATAGCACCCGTTATAATACAAAGGGTCAGCAATGGGAATGCAAATCCAATGATCTTATATGCGAGCTCATCTAATATTTGAGACGCAGGAAAACGTGAAATCCATCCTTTGGCGTTAGACTTCCCATTTTCATCATCGGAGCGAGATTTAAGTAAATACATTACCCCTAAGCCAAAAGAAATAGCGAAAGCTCCATACGCGAGCATGGCCGTTATTACGTGAAACGTCAACCACTGGCTTTTCAGAGCGGGTGGGATGGCTGAGGCAACACGCTCTTCTGGACCCATTTTCATAATGATGAACGTCAAAAGAAGAAACGGAAGAGGCATGACAAAACTACCTAAGGCTTTTATCTTATACCTAAATTCCGCAAACAGATAGACGGCAACAATGCCCCAACAAAACGTAAGAATAAATTCGTACCCATTCGATAAGGGGGGTCTCTGCGCAATGATTGTTCGCACAATGAGTGCAACTGTATTCCCTGCTAAGCCAAGGATGGTGATTCCCGTAGCCAAATGTTCAAGCCATACCTTTTTTGAGACGAGTGTCAGCCAATACATAACTGTGCTCAATAAATAGGCAATAATCATGAGGTAAAACATCGCAACTTCGATGTTATTTAGGGTTTCGTTCATGTTACACTCTCCCTCTTTTTAATGACTTTCATCTTCAACTTCCAGCCGAACCAGCCGTAATTAGCCCCTCTACATCAGTCACAGCCTGATTAAACTCCTCTTGTGTCCCCACTGCAAGTCTACCACGGACTGCCCCCAAAAGTAAGCTGGATTCCTTTTTCGTCTCGATGATACCGCTTAGTGTATGCGGTCTCCAATAGAAGGAGAGGATTAGTCCCAGCATTAAAAGTGCACATCCCAACCAAACCACATTTACACCTGGGTCTTTTTTTACTTGCAGGCCTGTATAGCCTGCCATACCGTCAAAAGTTAACGTAAAAGTGTTGTCTATGTTATCAGCTTGTCCCAAACTCATTTGCCCCATTTTTATGGGTGAGTTTCCTTGGTAGACTTGATAAAGGACAACCGGCGCCTTTGGATCGGCTTTCATAGCAGAGAGAAATAAGTAAAGATCTGTTCCGGGCACTTGGAAGTAGTTTCCGCCTTGATCCTGAAGGACAACAGGAATCTTCTGTCCCTTCAAATCCACTGTAAATTTACCGCCTTGGGCAAAGTTAGCTTGATAAAAAGTTACACCTTGATAAGTAAACGGGTGATTAACCGATAGTGTTTGTCGTGCGACCTCTTTCCCCGACTCGATAATACTCATATCCGTATACCAGTTATCTCGTTCGCCGTTGGCCAGCTTCCGATCCTCGGCTGAGTTGATCTTCATACTAAAATTTTCATTGACATTTCCTTTGCTCACTTCGATCTGTTTGATCGGGAGCGTATCTCCTACACCTGCCATAAAGTATCCCTTGAAACCGATCATCGATCCAACAAGAGCGCCGAGAATAAGAACTACGAAGGCAAGATGGGTAAGCAAAGACCCCCAATTTCCCCATCGACGCTTTTGCGCAATAAAACTCCAGCGCCCCTCTTGTTCGCTCGTGGTTAGTCGATATCCTTTACCAGTGAGTACTTTCATCACTGCCGCACGTAATTCACTTTCAGGGCCAGAGATTTTAGCTTGAATCTTTTGAGGAATAGCTTTGGACGATTGCGGAGGATTGGGTTTAAACGTTTTACGATAAATCCCGCTAAACCGTTGTACGCTGCATACGATTAGATTAACACAGAGTAGCCCGAGTACCAGCCGAAACCAGATTGTTGCATACAAATGCGTAAACCCGAGCGTCTTCCAAATCGCACTTACCGACTGAGCTCCCTTAGGATCGAGTGCTTCCTGAGGAATCAAAGTTCCGATACCGGAGACGACAGCTACAACACCTAGGAGAAATACTCCAGTCTTCATTGAACTGAAAATATTCCAGACTTTTTCCATTACACCTTCAGATTGATCATTCATGAAATACCTCCACTCGCTTTTTATCTTATACATTAAAGAACTATCTTGTTGTCATTTTACTATATATATTTCAATTCTCCTACAGTAACATCAGACTCTTTTCTGATATCTTTCTTTTGCATAAGTGCTTTTTCAGCTTTAACCGATTAATTTTGGGGGCTTGTTCAATTTTTTTCAAAAATAAAAAAAAAGCAAAGCTTTTCTTGCTGCCCTTATATTAGGCCTAAGCTTTGCTCGTATTAACTTTTATCCTCTATTATTATTGAAGTATACCATTCCATAGGGGAAGAGCCGCAAAAATCATGACATAGCGTAAGATGAAACCTCCAATAATGACCCCAGTATCAACAGTTAACATCGAACGTGTACAATCAGGTTCTTCAGAAGCTACCGCGGTTTCTTCTGCTTGGCTCATATCAGGGACAAGATCGAGTTTAACTTGTCCTCTTATTTTATATTGCATCAACTTTTTATAATTATTAACAAAAACTATAAGTGGAATAACTAGCCCTCCACCAACAAGCAAAATCCAAAAGGTCACGGCAATTGAGCCTGAAAGGATCATCTTGGCAGATTGAACCCCAACCGCTCCATGAAGACCAGAAAGCATAGTTCCAAAGAAAATTACGAGAAGAATGATTTCGGCTCCAACTAACCCAAAATGTATCTTACAAACTTTCCGTTCATCCGTTTTCTTTCCTTTTTCAATCAAATAACTGAGTAAGGAGGACGACGACAGCCCCGTTGAAAGGGCGGAGACTACAAACAAAACGGGCATCAGATATGTATTCCAAATAGGCACTGCTTTAGTAACAGCTAAGAGTAATCCTGTATATGTACCCGTTGCTAAAGCAAGAATTGCACCAAAGTATAAGAGTCCTTTTGGAACTTCTCTTTTCCTTAATGAAAAATAGGCAACGACTAACCCAACTGAGATAAAGCATGCCAAGATGTAGACACCCCAAGTCATCACCGAACGTGGGTTAGCAAGTAAGCCGATCAATAGCCATGGTTTTTTCAATCCTTGACCTAGATCAAAAACCAAAAGTAAAGTTCCAAATGCTACTACCGGTGCCGAAATATAATAACCGACACGCTGAAGAGCTGGGGAATTTCCGAGCCAGCCTTTCCCTGCGGCAAAGGAAGTAAGATAAGCTCCCGCACCTAAACCACCTAAAAAAAGATAAATAACGATGAACCATCCCCAATGTAATTCCATGAGCGATACCTCCAAATCTTTATCTACTTTTCTCGATTACGCACTTCTCATTTTGATTTCACTTATTATCCTTTTTTAGGGATAATCACCAAGGAAGGATTGGTTATTTTAGGTGTAGGCATACCTGAAATTTGAAACACAGCCCCTTCCTGTTTTTTAAGTTCCTCCACGTCCCCAAATTTAAGGGCTTTGGTAGGGCACGCATCAACACAAGCAGGGTTTTCCCCATTGTCTTGTCTTTGATAGCAGAAACTACATTTGGAAACAGCGCCACTCGTTTTACCAAATTGCGGGGCATGATAAGGGCAGGCATATAAGCAATAACCACATCCTACGCATCTTGAAGAGTCATGAACAACAATCCCGTCTTTCTCCCGTTTTGTATAGGCACCTACAGGGCAGACTTTAAGGCAGGCCGGATCTGCACAATGATTACAACTCATCGATAGAAAGAAAGGCTTAGGCTTATCTTCCGTCGTTTGAGTATAAACTGTTCGCCACTTGACTCCTTCTTCCCACTTATATAGTTTCTTGCAAGCATACTCGCAGCTTCGACAACCGATACAAGTGTTCTGGTTATGGGAGAAGCCGAGTTGTTTGGGGCTGCTTTCAGTGTTTCCGGCAGCCTGAACACTAGTTGCCTGAAATTTCTGAAGCGGTGAAACTCCTATGACAAGGGATGCTGTAGTTAATACTCCAATCTTTAAAGCGGTTCGTCGAGTTAAGGTAATTTTAGAATGATGCTTTAACACAATGGATCAAACCCCTTTCTTTAAGTTTGTCTACACTTTCACAATAAGAATGACAAATTATGTCTAAACCAATACAATTAGATTCTAACATATTAAAAAAATAAATTGAAATCTAGATTTGGTGACCATTTAGGCTATATCTCAGTATATTTACCATTACCTCGGTTCAATCCGGTTTTTTGCCGGATTTTCCTATAATACACACTTCTTTGATAACTATGCTTTCTAAATATTGTCATAGCTTCCACTAGGCGATTCATTTGTACTTATTCGTACGATTACATATCCATTTCCCATAATAACGATTTGCACTAGACTCAGCCCACGGTATGTTTTCAACCCTGCTATTAACTCGACTTCTCTGCAAAAGCCCCACCTTAGAAGATGAACTGAGCTCTTTTCATTCTCTAAGGTGGGGCTTTGCAGGTTGAGACTAAAAATTTCGATCTCGAATAAACTGTGCCAAATCTTCTAACGCTTTCCGCGTCGGAACATTAGGTAATTCTTGAAGATAACTTTTTGCTTTACTAATGTATAGGTCTACGCAACGCATGGATTCATCAATCGCGCCTGAATCTTTGATAAGCTGAATCGTCTCTTGAACCTCCTGCTCGGATTTATCTTGTTTCCCCAATAAATATAATAAGTGCTCTTTCTGGGAGGAACGATCTAAGGCAATAATCATAGGCAAAGTCATGATTCCTTGCTGTAAATCTCCTCCGACTGGTTTCCCCAACTGAGACGCTTCAGCAGTGACATCCAAAACATCATCAACAATTTGAAAAGCCATTCCTATGGCATGCCCATAAGCCCCAAGTACCCATACTTGCCGTTTGGGCGCATCAGAAACAATGGCACCCAGTTTACAACTGGCTTCAATAAGCATTGCGGTTTTTCGCTTAATCCGATAATAGTATTGCTTTAGATTCTGCCTAACATCAAAGGAGCCCTTGATTTGCTGAATTTCGCCTTGGCTCATTTCAACACTAACCTCGGCTAGAATTCGTGAAACTTCTGGATGATTGATCTGAGCTATGAGTTCAAGGGATCGAGCCAGTAGATAATCTCCTGTCGCAACGGAAACGACATTACCCCACTTGGCTTTGACCGTAGGTCTTCCCCGTCGAGTTTGAGAATCGTCAACCACATCATCATGAACAAGTGTTGCCATATGGATGAGTTCTAAAGCCATAGCCACCGGCTGTAACTTCGCAATGGGATAGCCATAAAATTTTCCCGCTAAGAGCACAAATGCGGGACGTAAACGCTTACCTCCAGCATCCAATAAATGAACTGCTGAATCCTGGAGAACCGGGAAATCCGTTTCAACGAACCGATGGAGTTCTTTCTCTACACGTTGAAGATCCGAGTTAATCTGATTAAACAACCATAATTGTTTCAAAACCGGTTCACCTGCTTGCACCCTTTTTTTCAACTTTATATGATACCATAGCTGCCGGCAGCTCGGCTAGAGGATCGTCAACATTATCCTGCTCTTCGTTCTGGGGTTTCGAAGAAGAATTCTCCACTTCATCATAGGTAAGAAGCTCTTCCTTCGGTTCAGTGCTTTCTTGTACCGTAACCGTTTGCGTTTTCGAGTTCGTACTTTTCTCTTCAAAAGCAGGTTTAACTGATTCCTCAAAAGTCTTAGTTATGACATTCATAGGAGTATTCACGACATCTTTGAAATCCTTGGTTGCTTCACTCATCATTTTTTTTATCTCATAAACGATCTTTCCTGCAGCTCGTGCAACATCCGGTAAATCTTCAGGTCCAAACAAAATCAGACCGATCACCATCAGAATGAGGAGTTCAGAAAGTGAGATTCCCATAATATTCCCCTCCTATGATGCATTTAACGCTTTTTCCCGTTTTCTGACAACAAGATAACCTAACCAAATACTGATTTCATAGAGTAAATACATCGAGCCAGCCATTAAAGCTTGAGTAAGCATATCCGGGGTCGGTGCGATAAGCATGGTTAGCGCAATGATTATGAAGAATGCCCATTTCCGCTTTTTCGCGAGTGTGTTCGGAGAAAGGACTCCTATGCGTATTAAAAGTAAGAGAACAACTGGAAGCTGAAATACCAATCCAAAGGTCAAGATAAACGTGATTAAAAAGCTGAGATATGAGCTTTGCGTTACCAAAGGGGTCGATTGAACAGCCCCACCAACCGATAGCAATAAAAATTTAGTCCCGATTGGGATTACAAAGAAAAAGCTAAAGGCGGCTCCAAGAGCAAAGAGGATTAAGGAGCTCGGCATAATCATATACAAATACTTGCGCTCTGTCTGCTTTAGAGCGGGTAAGACAAAGGACCAAATCTGCCACAAAAGAACTGGTAAAGCTAAAACAACCCCAGTAACTATAGAAACTTTAAGCTTGACCATCATGGGTTCCATGGGAGTGGTTGTAATAAAAGACACGCCAGTTAGAGCAAGAATAGGGCTTGCCAAATATGCAAAAACCTTACCACTAAAGACCCACCCCAGTACTGATCCTAAAGCAATGGCATAGGCAGAGACAACTAGAACTTTCCGTAAATCTTGGATATGCTCCATAAGTGGCATGTTGACGTCTTCACGTTTCCGCCTGCGCATTTCTACACATCCTTCCCATAAACCTTTAACTGTTCATAATGCGTATTACGCTGAACTGCTGTATATCCTGCATCTTCGATACAATGAATTATCTCTTGAAGGGGAACACGAGTGGATACTCCTGCAGCGCGTACGACATTCTCCTCAAGCATTGTACTGCCAAAGTCATTAGCTCCAAAACGCAACGCCACTTGGGCCATTTTAGCCCCCTGCGTTACCCATGATGCCTGAATGTTCGGGACATTATCGAGGATGAGCCGCGATACGGCTAAAGTTCTTAAGTATTCAACCCCAGTCGAACCTTCCCCGCCGAGTTCAGTATGACGAGGAGCATAACTCCAGGGAATAAAAGCGGTAAATCCGCCGTACATTTCCTGCGCTTCCCGAACACGAACCATATGAAGAATTCGTTCTTCCATCGTCTCAACATGTCCAAACATCATTGTGGCGGTGGTTGTCATGCCTAAGGATTGAGCTGTGGTCATCACTTCCATCCAAGGCCGCCACTTCACTTTATTTGGACTAATGAGTCCCCTGACACGATCATCGAGGATTTCTGCACCACCACCTGGGATGGAATCGAGTCCCGCTGCTTTTAACCGACTGATCACTTCACGGATGCTCAACCCACTTTTTTCGGCTAAATCCCAGATTTCCGGCGGGCTAAAGGAATGAATATGAATTGGGAAATTCGCTTTGATATCCCTGAGCATATTCTCAAAATATTCAAGTCCAAGATCCGGATTCAATCCGCCTTGAATTAAAAGTTGGGTTCCCCCCTGAGCTACTGTCTCTTCAATTTTAGCATGTAATTCTTCCCGTGACAAAACATATCCTTCAGGGTCCCCGGGCTTACGGTAGAAAGCACAGAATTTGCACTTGCTTGTGCAAACATTTGTATAGTTAATATTACGATCGATGACGAAGGTAACAATCTTTTCTGGATGCATTTGATTACGAACCTGATCTGCCGCCTCACCGAGTAACAAGAGCTCAGCATTCTCCAGTAAATAAACTCCATCGTCCACCTTTAAACGCTCGCCAGTTAAACGTTTTTCAAGAATTTGAAGCGTCTTCGTTTGATCTCTCATTAGTCTTGCCCTCCTGCACGCCCATAATCCTTAATGACCTGGTAGAGGGTATCCCGCTCAATCGCATGCCGTCCGGCCTTATGAATCATCTTAATAAGAGCTTTCTTGTACATAACCTGTTCCGTATCTGCCCCGGCCGCAGGGGTGTTTTTATCCTCGACAACTGTACCATCTAAGTCATCTACCCCGAACTCCAAAGAAACTTGGGCCAGCTTCGGTCCGAGTACCCTCCAAAAGGCTTTAATATGATCGAAATTATCTAAAAGAATCCTTGAGACCGCGAGCATTCGTAGATCTTCAAATCCCGTTGTGCTCTCTACCCCCATGTTCTCTTTGATTTTTGTGTTTTTGGGGTCGCCGGCGAAGGGAGTAAACGATAAAAAGCCACCTGTTTTATCTTGAAGTTCACGCAGTTGGAGCAAATGATCAATTCTCTCTTCCACTGTCTCGCCCTGTCCATACTGCATCGGGGCATTCGTTTTTATGTCTAGGCGATGAGTAGCGTCTTGATTTTCAAATCCTTGACGATTACCAAGAAAATATGTTTGATCCCCATTTTTCCGTTCGCGCAGAGAATTAGCCAGATATCCAAGAGCCAAGATGTCCTTGCTTTTCATTAATCGGACACCCGCCTTGTAATCGAGTCGCTCCTCTTTTTCCACCTTCTCAATAAGGTCTTTCAGCTCACTCTGGGCAAAAAGCGATAACATGTTGTTCCCCCTAACGAAAATTTAGCTTGCGTCAAGCGATAAAGGAAACTTACTTCAATTGGTGTTATAACTCCAACTGAAGTAAGTTTCATCTTATCCCAGGAGAGTATAAGGCAACTAAGGCTCACCACTGATTTTCTAGTTATCTTCCACTTAAGAATTAGGAGTTTTAGTGGCGCTAAATCAGCGGATAGACTCACACAAACCTTGTTATTTACTTTAATAAAACGATATCCAAAACTCCGCAGATAAAAAGAAGAACGCTCAGATAACCATTCATATTAAAGAAAGCCACTCCTACTTGGGAGAGATCGCTGGCTGAGACAATCTGATGCTGCCGGAAAAGGAGAATAATGGCAATCGCAACTCCCGTGAAATATAACCAGTGCAAACCAGCAACAATACCCATCGTGATAAATAATAACGGGGCAATAACATGGAAACCGATTGAAACCTCTAACCCGCGAGTTATCCCAAAAACGGCTGGAATTGAAAATAACCCTTCTTTACGGTCAAAATCAACATCCTGGCAGGCGTAGACAATATCAAAACCTGCCGACCAAAACATGACTCCCAAGCCCAGAAGAATTGGGGGCAATGCCCAATGTCCTGTCACCCCAATCCAAGCCCCAGCTGGAGCTAAGCCAAGAGATATTCCCATCACGAGATGGCACATCCACGTAAATCGTTTTGTATAGGAGTAAAGGACAAGAAAAAAAACGGCAATCGGCATCAATTTAAAAGAAAGCCAATTCAGCTGATACGCGGAAACTCCCAGCAATAGAAAAGATAAAACCGTATAGAGATAAACTTCCTTTTTGTTTAATTTTCCCGACGGGATCGCTCGTTCACTTGTTCTGGCATTGCGAGCGTCTATATAACGGTCTATTAATCGATTGAGGGACATAGCCGCTGTACGTGCTCCAACCATGGCTAAAGTAATCCAAATAAACTTTTCCAAGGTTGGAAAACCGTTCGAGGCTAAGAAAGCACCTAAATAGGCAAACGGTAGCGCAAATAAAGTATGCTCAAATTTAATCATTTCTAAAAAAACTCTAACTTTACTCATACGGCTTCTCCCAAGCTCCTTTCCATATATTGATAAAGCTCGTGAAGAGGTTTGGCCTCTGCCTCAGGTATTTCCTGAAGAATCTCTTTTGCCCGGAACAAGGATTGTTGAACAACTCGCCGTTCCATATGATCGCGCCAAGCCGCCCAGGCAAGCCCTAATTCCCACCCCAGAGCTTCACATCGGTTTTGGATCTTCTCAGAGCAGCCTGCCAGTTCAGCGCTTAGCCGTGCAGCTACGCCTGTTAAGTTCGCACGCTCCATTTCCAGTATTTTAAGCTGCTCACTTTCGCTACCTTTTCCATTTATGAGCCAACGAGAAATAGCGCCCTCATTCATAACTGCAATGACCCGGGCCAAAGGGGCCAATAAGTTTAAAAGTTTGTTTTTGCATAACCCTAAAAAGAATTTCCCATAGAGGAAATCCCCAACCAATACCGGAAACTGTCGTTTCTCTTCTTCTAAATCAGGAGTATCTTTCATGAGGTGATGAACTTGATCCGCCAAAAAAATATATTGAACGATCATAGCCAGCGCAACTGCCGGACGGACATTTCCCCTGAAAGAACGATTTATCGCTAACACAATTAAAGGACATGCATTTTCATCTAGGTCGTCTGCAGATAAATCGACGAGATCTTCGAATTCTGTCGCTTTAAATCGTATTTCACGAGCCAATGTATCATTAATCTCTTTGAGTTCTCTCATAAAGCTTTCTTTGAGTGGGAACAAGACCATCTCTCCTTAACTTTTTGAGCCTAATCTAAACATTATTCTATAAAAAACCTTAAATTCCTGCCAAGTGAATTGTCGCCGGAGGTTATGATTTTATCTTTTGCAAGTCTATGGACTTATATCCTGAAAATTAATAGACCTTGTAACAAACATGTCACAAGGCCTATTAGTCAGCCGACATCTTAGTCTGGAATAAAATAAATATCCCTCCTAAAGATTTACCGCTTCATTTGGATCCTCTACAATTCCGCGTTTCATTTCGGTCGCAGTCATATGACCTGCCTTAAATTGTTCGGTAACATAATTGCAGGCATCCCAGGGATTGACACGATCCCCACACGTGAAGACGTCTACCGCTGCATATCCAAGTTCTGGCCACGTATGAATGGCTAAATGGGATTCTGAAATAACAACAACGCCGCTGACTCCCTGTGGACTGAACTTGTGAAATACAACCTCACGTACTTCTGCTCCTGCTTCCAGGGCTGCGTTGACCATGATCGTTTCGACCTTTTCTCGGTCATTAAGAATATCGAAACTACAACCATAGATCTCAGCCAACACATGACGTCCCAGAGAATTGCTCATTTTGTCATCGTTGCCCCCTTTTCTTTTACAAAATAGGAAGGAATCCGAGCCGAACAATTATCCGGTGACCCAAATTCCCATCGAGAACAATTTTAGCATAAAGTAGCAGGTTGTCAATAAAAAAATAGGATTCCCCTCATTTCCTAATACCATATGCGAAATACCTGAAAACTTCTCTTCATTAAAGGGTATTGCTCTAGATTCCTCGTTCATACATTATATTTTATGATCTCAATCCTCTATGGTTAATGATTAGCTTCTATATTAACGCCATTCAGACACATCTTTTTCGAATCACTCTTAGATAAAAACGCCTTGATGCTTCAAAAAAGGCAACAAAAAAGCCCTTAAAGACTTAATTTAGTGGTCGGAGCTAAATAACAATGAGGGCAGACAACTTTGATATTTCCAGCCTCGTATTGGCCTGGACCTAGAGGAACTCATTCATCAACTTCATGTAAAAAAGCCACTCTACGAGCGGCTTAAATTGTTCTTTCTGATGAGATACTAAGGGCTTGAATTCATTATTGTTTATAACATTAGCTTGTTGAAAACCCTTTGGTATTAGAGTCACATACCCTTTAAAGCTTAGGTATTGGTATGTGCAAAAGGCGCATAATTTCTTTCTGTGATTCAATGACCCTCTCTGCAATAAACTCTTCAAAGGGTTTGTCATCTCTATGCGCTTTTTCAAGAAGCTGAATGTACTCATGTCTAAGAATCGGAGGAATCACAGCTAACATGTATCCATCCTGGATCAGTGCTGTATTCATGATTAGCCGAGCGATTCTTCCATTTCCATCTTTAAACGGATGGATAAAAACGAAACGTTTATGGAGCTGTGCTGCGAAAACGACCGGATGAAGCTTTTCTCTTTCAGCTTCGATCCATTTAAACAGTTCATCCATTTCTGTCTGGATACGTTTCGGTTCTGCCACAGGATATTTGGAACCGGAAATAAACACATCGAGATCACGGTATTTTCCTGCGTACTCACTTTCAATACTCTCATAAAACATCTGATGCATGGTGAGAATATCATTTTCCGTTATAGTTCGATTTTTAAGCAGCGTGAACATGAAATCGTAGGCTTTGGCATGACCAATTGCCTCAAAAGTATAACGTAAAGGTTTGCCCCCAATTGTTAATCCATCCTCAAGCAGCACTTTGGTTTCACTTTCTGTAAGGGTATTCCCTTCAAGAGCATTCGAAGACCAAGTAAGGCCAATGCGATAGTAATCTTGAAGTTGTTTCAGCAGTTCTCCCTCGAAGGGCCTGCGCTCGTCTATGATTGCTTTGTATAAATCAAGTAATAAGTAAATATCCATTGATTCACCTTTTTCATTCTATATTATCCTTTAATTATACCACGAAGATCCGTTTTCTACCATGTTCTTCCATTGCCGATTGATTGATTTTGATGTTCCATACAATATATGTTTCCGTGGAATCTTTCTGGATGATCAAGGCAATAATTCATGGCCAGCATTAAGTTATTCCTTTATAGTTCCGTTAATCCTTTTATTTTACCTTTTGACTTTAGATCTTGAAAGCGTCCGTTTTTTTAAGTTCCCAATTGCTTTAGGACTCATTCTCAGCCATATAATATCCATCAGAGGTTTGTTACTGGTAAGCAGCAACCCACGTTTACTCTTTCCAAAATCAAATAATAAACAAGGTTATAAATGGTACGCTAAATACATTGGTATGTTGGTCTGGTTTATTACAATAGTCCAAATCCTTTATACTGAGGTCTTACTCGTTTGGAAAATTGACTTTAACTTCTTTGGGTCTGAAGGAGCTATTAATGTTCAGCGACTGGTTTATTTCGTTATAGCAACATTTTCGACAGTTGGAAGTGACATCGTTCCTACCGACAAATTTGGCAGAATAGTAACTATGGGGATTATTATTGCTAGCATTATATACCTTGTAGTTTTTATCGGTACAATTCTACCAATACAGAGTCAAACTATAGACAAAAAGGTTTTCAATAGACCCAAATCGATTTGATAAAGCTCAATTGAGTAAAAGGGGTATTCGCCATTAAGTTTATCTGTAACAACCTATTTAAAGACTAAGAAGTACCCATTCTCCGTAAAAAGAGTGGGTACTTCTTAGTCTTTAAGCTTAAATTTGCTTGAGCCTGAAATTCTTCTCATCACGTCTAAAAACAACAGACAACCAACTTCTTTTCATCTGTGCCCAAACCATAATTACGTTGGTCCAATTCAAATCATTCGTTTGCAATAATATCAATTAGACGCTCAATCACTTTTTCCATTTTCGCTGGAACTAAACTACCAATACGATAGAGAACGATGTGATGATCAGCAGTAAATATCCGGTTAGGCCTGATATTGCTGGTCTTGTCTAGTTTGCCATCGTTCATATCCTGTTCATCAAAAGTTACAGCGTAATCATCCCTTACATTTTGGCTGGTAATCTGGCAAAGGATAAGATCATCGCCCTTGAGTGACAAAACAACCAAGGCAGGTCGTCTTTGGGCTTGCGTCAAATCAGAAAACGGAAAAGGGACAACAACAACATCCCCTTTTTACAAATCGTTCCATGCGTCATCTTCCTCCGGGAGCAGCCAATCTTTTGCTAATATGTTTTCGCTCATATGGGCTGACGAAAACTTTTCTTGAGCTGCCTTAGCCTTTAAAAAGCGTACATAATTTAGTATCTCAACAAGAATGGGATCGGGGATCTGTTCCAGTTCTTTTAATAAAACCTCACGGTTTTCCATTATTTTCACCCCTGCCTAAATTATTGAATCTGTTATTTCAATTTATTAAGAGTATATCACAAAGTGAATGGTCTTAGCACGTAACCGCACTTCCCGCCTTTATTCATGAAACGTACGAGCGTTAGGCGAACTCATATACTTTTTATGAGCTCATGCGCGACATTTGGACTTTCAAGCCGCATTATGCTCTCTTCAGAACTGCCAAAGCTCAACAGATTAATGCTGCCGTACCATACCAGCTTTTGGTCCATAACCGCAAACTTTTGATGGATATTGGAGCGTAAAACAAGGCTTATCTTTTCTTCCTTTAATAGTTCAAGTGCTTCTACTAAACCCGCGGGATTCTTACCCTTGAAATCTTCCTTAGGTCTGGTGACAACAACAACCTTTACCTTTTTCTCAAGTGCAGCCCGCAAATATTCCATCATATGCAGGACCCCCTTCTTGGTTATGAAAGGGCTAACAATGATTATTTCCCTTTCTGCGCTAATAAGGTCGTTGCTGTATACAGGCATGAAGCTCTGCTTATTAAAAATTATGTCAATGGCATCAGGCCCAAGGGTTTCTCCTTTTGCCTTATATCCGATTGAAACGTAACCTGACAGGCGTTTGTGGTACATCTTATCCAGCATCCTGACATTGAAATCTACGTAATCATAAATCTGTACTTCACTTTTGCCTTCACACAAACGGTGAAGCCTACCGGCATACTGCTGCAGAGTACCTTTCCAAGATATAGGCATAGCCAAGAACAGCGTATCAAGCCGCGGTTCATCAAAACCTTCCCCGATATACTTCCCTGTCGCCACTAAAATTAAGGGGTTATCTACCTGGTTTGCAATCCTTTCCCTCATTTCTTTCGCTGCTTTTGCTCCCATACCCCCAGTTAGCGAAATGACGTCCGGAAAGGTTTTACTTAATTCCTTGGCAATCCACTCTACATGGGCAGTTCGTTCGGTTAAAACTAAACAGTTCCGGCCGTTTTCATGGCATTTGATAACATCTTCGATAATCTGTTGATTTCGCATTTCATTGACAACGATCTCCGAATACAATTCTTGGATAGTAATTTCCTTTTCTAATTTATCCAAAGGTACTCTGAAGGAAGTAAAACGAGGAACGATATAATGTTCAAATGGCCGTTTTGCGGCTTGCTTCAAGGCATCATCACGATACCGGATGGGGCCGCACTGCATGAAAATAATCGGATGATGTCCGTCCTTACGAATCGGCGTTGCTGTTAAACCGTAAACATATTTGGCTGATATCTGTTTCAAAACCTGCTCAAAACTAACAGCAGACACATGATGGCATTCATCCACAATAACCATGCCGTAATTTTTCACACACTCTTTTACTTCACCTTGTCTATACAGAGACTGCATGACCGCAATGTCTACGATCCCAGCTAAACTGTCTTTTCCCCCTCCAAGCTGACCAATGATGCTTAGCTGATCTTTCCGCTTGCGCTTTTTCGTATCTCCTTCTGTTATGACCTCATTGATAATGAGGAACTCCTCAAGCCGCTCTTTCCACTGCAAAGCAAGGCTGACTTTGTCTACCAGGATCAACGTGTTAGTTTGTCGCTCAGCAATTAGATTGATTGCTACAACAGTCTTGCCAAAAGCCGTCGTACCCGAGAGTACCCCATTCGTATGTCTTAGCATTTCCCGCGCGGCAATCTGCTGCTCTTCTCTAAGACATCCATTAAACTCTACGTTAATGATTCTTCCCTGATTGGTTTTATCAATCCAGTTGATCGAAACTTCAGCGTCCTTTAGCATCTTATCTAGTACTTCTTCACAACCCCTTGGTAAACAGATATATTCGGCAATCTCTTCTGAACAGGAAATAACTCTCGGTTTATCATAGGTAGGCATCCGCATAGCCTGAGCTTTGTAGAACTCGGGATTTTTAAACGCAGCCAGCCTTTTAATCTGGTTAAGGGCCCTTTCGCTAAAACCTGACTTCGATATATAGAGCATGCTGCCTCTGACTATCTCAGTGTCCGGGGGGTAATCCTCTTTCGACAAATGGACTTTGACTGTTTCCCAAGGTTTAGGCGTATCATCTTCATCTTTTTGCAGCACACCGAGTTCTTGACCGTGGCATTAACCTGCCAATGTAGTTTTCGACTTCTTCCTCAGAAAGTTTTCTAAGCGATGAAAGAAAATCCCACTGGTCTTCGTAGGCTTGGAAATTCTCATTAATGAAAACACTATTGCTTTTCTCTCTCGCCACTCTCTGAAGAGGCAGGGCAATGAGATTTCCAAGATTACCCTTTGGCATGGTATCTTGATTAGGGAAGAGACGGTCGTAGGATTTAAAATTCATTTCATGTCTTTTGCTCATGGTGAAAGTTATGATTGCCGAACCAAGCTTTCTGGCTAAAGAAGCTCCTATCGCTTGCTCAAAGAATATCCAAACATGGGCACCGTTTCCCGAGCGTGAGCGTTCAACTGCAATCGGTATATCGAACTCCTCACAAACCTCACGGACGGCGCTGATATCTTTTTGCCACTCTTCATCATCAAAATCAGCTGCAACAAACCAGCAATTTTCATCTAGCAACAATGGAAAAATCCCGGCGATAATTTTACCCCTCAAATGCTCATCAACCAAAGTGTCACTCAATGGAACGTATGCTTTATGAATACATTCGGAGCACTTTCCCTTTGGTTTAGGACAAAGCCCCTTCTGCCATTCATTACTGCAAACCGGCGAGTATCCTGAATAGCCCTTTTGGTTTTGCCACCGCTTGGCAAAGACATCCTCTCTGCCTCTAAACAATGATCTAAAAAGTTGTACCTTTTCCATTGAGTCTGAGTATTTGTTCACATTGATAGGCTGCAGTTTTTCCTCAATGGCTGTTTCTAAATTGCTTAAGAAGGATAGTTGACCAATTTTAGAGTCTGCAACATCAACATTCAAATTAGTATCATCGGGTTGCTTTATTTTGTTCAACTGCTCTTTCAGCCTACTAATTTCATTCTGAAGTTTTTGGTTTTCCCTTAACAAAGAATTGTATTTCTGGAACAGTTCTACAAAATTCATAGTGTTGCCCTCGTAAAGGTTACATCAGTCAGACGCTTTCCTGTCAAAATTCATCATCCCTACTCAGGTAATATGGTCCTTGAGTTCTCATAATGCTCAACAGTTTTACTGTCAACTAGAACTCTGATTCTGTTTGGTTTTATCGCCACCAACCAATATCTGGTTAGATTTCTATAAGATTTCTTATAGCTAATTCAGCAGAACAAATATCCTATTACTTCGATACACTTTTCTCTTTATTCTATTGTGTCAAAATAGAAAAGGCAAGTATTGGAAGGTTTGTGTATGATAATATCTAGCACCCTAATTTTCTCTTTGATTTCAAGTTCTTTTATTTTCTTCTCCATGGCTCTGACTTCTGCGGTTTTTGGATCGATTCGTTTATTTCCACTCCCTACAAAAGCGATGGATCCATACTGTTTGGTTCGGTTTCTCCATGTGTATAACGTAGTTCCTGGGACCCCCAGTTGTTCTGCAGCTGCTCTAATCCCTAATTCATAAGACAATTTGATGGCCTCTTCTTTGAACTCTTTGTCATAGCCTCGCATCTGGATTACCTACTTTCTTAATGGATATTATTACCATAATTATGAGTTTTCTGACTATACTAAAATGATACTACTCCAGTAAAAAGGTTTGCATTAAAATTTTATTTATAAATTGAAAAAAAAGGCTTAAACATAAAGAAACACCCACTCAAATGAATAGGCATTTCTCAATATTTAAACCTAAATGTCCGACAACCTTTGACGGAATCTTGACGTAATTCTTAGGTGAACCTAGCTAAACTAATAGATATTTATTAAATATTTATCGGTAAATTGTCCAACCCCCGATATTTTCCATATCTATCTTTATACCAAGGTTCTGAGTCTATTTTATCCTACTGGTAAATTTTGTTTTTGGTCGGAGCGACACGATTTGAACGTGCGACCTCTACCACCCCAAGGTAGCGCTCTACCAAGCTGAGCCACGCCCCGAAAATATTAACTATCCCTCAATTGTGGGACTTATATAAATTAACACACCCAAAAAGAAAATGCAAGTGAAACTTTATCTCTACCCCTTTCACAGCTTAATTCTGCCCGATAACCTCGATCTTACGCACCCCTTCAATCTCGCTTAAACCAGCTAATAGACTCTCAGGTGTATCAACCATTTCTGCTGTCTCAAACGATATTGAAACATTGGCCACGCCTTGCAACGGGATGCCCTGGTTAATCGTTAACACATTAACCTGAAAGCTCGCGATAAAATTTAAGGTGTTGGATAGAACCCCGGCTATATTTTCAAGGATCAGAGAGATCGTTATGATTTTTTCTTTGCTCGCCTCATAAAAAGGAAAAACCCCATCCTTGTACTTATAAAACGCACTGCGGCTAATTCTAACCCTTTCGACTGCATCATTAACGGTATTGCAGTCCCCTTTAGCTAATAATTCTTTGGCCTGAGCCGTTTTCACGATGGCATCGGGTAATATATCCTTACTTACCATCAAAAAATCTTTGTTTCGAGTAGCCACGTTTTTCCTCTCCCATTCCCCTCTAAATCTAGAACAATTATAAGCAAATGCCTCTAAATAGGCAACACACTCCCGAAAATAAAAACCTCGTATCTCTAATGACGCATGATTGCATCATCGTTATACGAGGTTTGGGATACTTAATTTAACTTAAAGCTTCATTTATATAATGATGCAAATGAGCCCACCACTGCCATCATTAACGATCCGTTGTAAAGTATCCTGAAGTTTATGTTGAGCATTCTCGGGCATCCGATAGAGTTTGTTCTGCACTCCTTCACGGACTAAATCATGAAGGGATTTACCAAAGATATTCGATTCCCATACTTTCTTCGGATCAGATTCGAATTCATCGAGAATATAACGTACGAGTTCTTCCGCTTGTTTTTCCGTGCCTATGAGCGGAGTGATTTCAGTGGTTACATCCGCCCGAATGATATGCAGGGACGGAGCGCTGGCTTTGAGTTTGATTCCATAATGTCCGCCTGATTTAACGAGTTCAGGCTCTTCAAGAAACATTTCTTCAAGTAAGGGAGTAATGACCCCATAGCCACTGTTCATCACTTCTTCAATGGCTGGAGCCAATTTATCCCATTCCTTCTTCGCCTTGCTATAATCCATGACTAAACGCAGCAATGTATGGTCTCCCTCAACGCTTACGCCTGTTATCTCTTCGAGAACATCCTTGAAGAGCCCCTCAATTGCGGTCATTTCAATATCAGCGACTCCCGTTCCAAGATTCATCTGTTTCAGGAGAACATCCTGGGCCTGCGGGCATTCTGTCAGTTTATCAAGGGCCTGATCAATGTCCCTAACGCGGCGAATTCCTTCGATAGATTGGTGAACAGCCTCTTCAAAACTCGCGCGAACAGGATGGCTCGAATCGAGCTCTTCAACCCACTTCGGAATTTCGATATTCACTTCGGCCACCGGGAATTCATAGAGGACCTCTTCTAAGATTTGCGTGATATCCTCGATGGTCATTTCCAGGCAATCGACGGGGATTACAGGCACACTATATTTTTCTTCTAAGGAACGACTCAGCTCCATCGTATGTTCAGCATAAGGTCTTGTCGTATTCAAAACGATCACAAAGGGTTTTCCCAACTGACCTAATTCAAGGATCACACGCTCTTCAGCATCGAGATAATTGTCTCTCGGGATCTCCGTAATAGACCCATCTGTCGTTACGACAATCCCAAGGCTTGAATGATCTGTAATGACTTTGCGCGTTCCGATCTCTGCAGCTTCTTGGAAGGGAATCGGTTCTTCGCTCCAGGAGGTCCGGACTAACCGAGGCTCTTCCCCATCTTCGGACTCATAGCCAATTGCACCTTCTACCGCATAACCTACACAGTCCACTAACCGAACTTTCAATTGGATGTTATCTCGGACTAAGATTTCGACCGCATCGGATGGAATAAACTTGGGTTCCGTCGTCGTAATCTGTCTACCTGAACCACTTTGAGGCAGTTCATCATTAGCCCGTTCCCGTTCAAACACATCTGTGATATTGGGCAGGACCAGAAGATCCATGAAACGTTTGATGAAGGTGGACTTCCCAGTGCGGACTGGTCCAACGACTCCAAGGTAGATATCGCCCCCTGTACGCTCGGCAATATCTTTAAAAATGTCCACTTTTTCCACTAAAATTCCCTCCCTTATTGAGTGCTATCCCAAAACCGGGGAAGGGCCCCCACCTTATCTCCCTTCCACCTCCTTGTGGCAAGATCTGGTTCCGGATAACTGGACTAGCACGTTACGCAGTATAAGTATATTGACTTCATTCGGCAAATATGTCAGCGATCAATAAATAGAAATAATATTTTATAAAGAAAACCCGGCTTTCGCCGAGCTTTGCGATATAGAAGACTTGGTCAGCGCCAAAGCGGTGGCCTTAGTCGCCTTATCCTGTCGAACTTAACCGCATTCATCGTAGGAAAGCGAAAACCGCTGGTTGCACTTATGCTATCTGCCAAAAATTTATACTTTCTGTTAGTAGCACAAAGAAAAACCGTAGGTTTATCCTACGGTTAGAAATCAGTTTATAAATTCAACGGATTAATCTTTGCATTGACCTTTTTAGATTCTTTGATCAAAGGCAATCTGGGCTACTTGCTCAAGCTCGTGCTTTTTACCGCGCATCATCAAATTCGAAACTGCAACTTTCGGATCATAGCCCTCAAAAAGCACACGGTAAGCCTCTTCAATAATAGGCATACTGATTCCCCATTCCTGACTCAGTTCAAAAGCAACCTTGGCCGTTCTGACGCCTTCAACAACCATACCTACTTCTTGGAGAACCTGGTTTAAGGGTTTTCCCTGCCCCAACGCAACTCCGGCCCGACGATTACGACTATGTAAGCTTGTACAGGTTACAATTAAATCCCCGACTCCAGATAATCCCGCAAATGTCAGGGGATTCCCCCCCATCGCTACACCTAAACGGGCAATTTCGGCCAGTCCGCGGGTCATTAAAGCCGCCTTAGTGTTATCTCCAAAACCAAGGCCTTCCGCAATTCCGGTACATAAAGCAATTACGTTTTTCAAGGCTCCTCCGAGCTCAACGCCAATCAGATCAGGATTAGTATACACCCGAAATTTCGGAGTCATCATGAGCTCTTGAACTCTTTCTCCCGCTTCGCGGTTATCCGCAGCCACAACTACGGTCGTTGGCATATCCCGTCCCACTTCCTCAGCATGACTGGGACCAGAAAGCACTGTAATCGGATGACCTGGCAATTCTTCCTTTAGGACTTGAGACAGACGTTCATGAGTCTCTTCTTCTAAACCTTTGGCGGTATTAACGATTAGGGCTTCTGGGCGCAAATGCTGTCTGAGAAGCTGGGCTGTACTGCGCACAGCATGGGAAGGTACACTCAAGATAAGCAAATCGGCATTGAGCCGACTCAAATCCGTTGTTGGATCAAGCGATCTGGGCAAAACAACGCCAGGTAAATAACGAAGATTTTCACGACGTTCTTGCATCTCCCGAATTTCTTCTTCGTTGCGCCCAATCAAAGCGACAGCATTTCCAGCCTTAGCCATCAAGACTGCCAAGGCTGTTCCCCAACTTCCGGCCCCATAAACAGCTATCTGCGTCATCCTACCCCACCCTTTCTATTTCTTTTCACCAAACCTATTTTCTGTCCCCTTCAGAACGCGTTGAAAGTTTGTCCGGTGACGAATAACCACAACACTTGCCGCGATTACACCAAAAACGCGATAAGCGAGTGGCTCTTGAAAAATAAAAACGCATACGAGTAAGGTCAAAGCTCCTACCACGGAGCCCATTGAAACATAACGAGTAAAGAAAACAACGAGTAGAAAAAGAGTGACCGCCAAGAGGGTAATCTTTGGCATTAAAACAAGAATAATACCGAAACCTGAGGCGACTCCCTTACCACTCGGTTTAAAACCGAAAAAGGGATTCCAACTATGCCCAGCCATCGCCAGTAATCCGCCAAAAATACCGCCCCAGGGACCCCAAACGCTAGCCCCTAGCCATGCGGCTAAGGCCCCCTTGAAAGCATCCCCAAGCAGAACAGCAATTCCTAATTTTACACCCAGTAAACGGAAAGCATTCGTTGTTCCAATATTCCCGCTTCCATGCTTACGCACATCAATATTTTTATAGCGTCCTGCAAAATAGGCAAAAGGAATGGCACCTAAGATATAGGTGATGATAAAAACCCCATATCGTTCCATACCTGATCTTACTCCTTCTCTTCATCTTTCTGGCGGATCACAAGGTGAATCGGTGAGCCCTCAAAACCAAAACTTTTACGAAGTTGGTTTTCAAGATAGCGTTTATAAGAGAAATGCATCAATTCTGGATCATTCACAAAACAAACAAACGTCGGTGGTTTAACCCCAACCTGGGTCATATAAAGGATTTTAAGGCGTCGTCCTTTATCTGAGGCCGGAGGATTAAGATGAACCCATTCACGGATTAGGGTATTGATCGTAGCCGTCTTAATCCGGGTCGAGTTTTGCTCGGCGACGAAATCCACCAGTTCAAGCAAACGATTAACACGCTGACCCGTCTTCGCTGAGATAAAAAGCGTTGGCACATATCGCATAAAACTTAACTCTTCACGGATATCTTTTTCAAAACGGTTCATGGTCTTATCGTCTTTTTCAACGAGATCCCATTTGTTAACGACGAGGATAATTCCTTTACCCGACTCATGAGCGTAGCCCGCAATTTTCTTATCCTGCTCTGTGACCCCTTCGACGGCATCAATCAACATCAAGACCACATCAGATCGATCTACTGCCCGTAATGAACGTGATACACTATAGCGTTCTGTTAATTCATCAATTCTTCCTTTGCGCCGCATGCCCGCTGTATCAATAAGAATATAATGCTTACCTTCATGTTCAAAAGCGGTGTCGATAGCATCCCGGGTCGTTCCCGGAATATCGCTGACAATGACCCGTTCTTCCCCCAGCAAGGAATTGACTAAAGAGGATTTACCCACATTTGGACGGCCGATTGCCGCAATCTTGATAATGTCTGGATCATCATCTTCTTCCTCTTTCGAAGGAAAATGGGAAATTACTTTATCGAGTAAATCTCCAATATTCATCCCATGAACAGCGGAAATCGGAATAGGTTCGCCAAAGCCCAAATTATAGAATTCATAAAGCTCCGTTTTTGAGAAATTCTCGACCTTATTTGCCGCCACGACTATAGGTTTACCAGAACGGCGCAAAATTTGAGCGATCATTTCATCATCGGTTGTAAGCGGTAACTGTGCATCGGCAACGTAAATGATGACATCTGCCTCTTCAATGGCAATCTCTGCCTGTTTCTTCATCTGGCTAGCGATCGAAGTTTGTTCATTTTTAAATTCAATTCCGCCGGTATCAATAATTGTAAACTTCCGGCCCAGCCATTCAGAATCTCGGTACAATCGATCCCGAGTGACTCCCGGACGGTCGTCGACAATAGCCACTAATCCCCCGGCTAACCGGTTAAACAAAGTCGATTTTCCTACATTCGGCCGACCTACAATTGCTACAACTGGTTTACTCAATGGTTTCTCCCTCCAGAGCTAAGCCGCATACTGCTTCGATAAAAGAGGCGCCATGGTTTTCCACGATCAGGGGTACACCATGGACCTGTTCAGCCAGCCAAGCTACACTATGATTATCTAAGAAAATATTTTCATCAGATTTAAGCATCACGCTGGGAATCAAGAAAATCTCTCCGTTTAGGTCTGGAAGCTGATCGGCAATATCTTGAGCTGTCAACAACCCTGCAACCGTTACTGTCGATCCAAAAAAGCGATTTTCAAGCGTATGAAGAATCGGGTGTAAGCCCGCGAATTCATCGAACTTATGAAGGATTCTTTGGAAGAACGGAGTGGCTGAAATCCCGGTCAAAATATGCACCTTTCGTTGAGGTAAATCCTGGGACAAGTTGCAGAGTGCATCTTCAACCTCCGCGCGAAACCTACTCGCCATTCCTACGCCGTTTTCCAATTGGGGAAAATCGTCATAGACTTCGAGACCCGGAAAGCCCCACCCCGCTTGAGCATAAAATTCATCCGAAAAATAGACCAGCCGACGACCTGTCTTTTTAAGATACTCCGCCTGCCAGCGTTCCCCTTGTCCGAGAATTTGTTGAGACTCTTCCGGAGTAAAGCTCCTCAAATCCGGGAGTCCTTCCCGATATCTTGTTAGCCCGACCGGTACAACAGCAATAGACTGAACTGCAGGATAAAGCTTCACCAACTCGCTCACCGTTTCCTTAAGGACTATACCATCATTATAACCCGGAACGAGGACAATTTGGGCATGAATCGTAATCCCCGCAGCGGCTAATTTCTCGAATTGCGAAGCCAGGTCCCCCGCCTTCGGGTTTTTCATCAAACGAACCCGTTCCTCAGGATTCCAAGCATGTACTGAGATATAAAGCGGGCTTAAATGCAAGCGCACAATCCGTTCAAATTCCTCATCACTTAGATTGGAAAGGGTAATAAAACTTCCTTGCGTCAAGGAGAGTCGGTAATCATCATCCTTATCATATAAGCTTGCTCTCATTCCCTTTGGCAATTGAGCAACAAAGCAAAAAAGGCAATTGTTTTTGCAAAACTTCAGCCCTTCACTACTAATTGCTTGTACTTCAAGACCTAGATCCTCTCCCAAGTCCCGTTCAATCTCGAGTTCCCAGACTTCACCTTCTTCTTTCTCGACCCAAAGCGTAAATTGTTCTTCGGCCGTAAGATACTGAAAGTCGATAATATCTTTAAGTTCTTGTTCGTTGACCGCTAAGACCCGATCACCCGGAACAATCTCCATTTCCTCGGCAATACTTCCCGGTTGAACTTCTGCCACGACTAAACCTTTAGGCACTGTTTTCATTTCTTCCCTCTCATTTCGGTTATTACCATTTCTTTTCTTAATCCTATTTCAGGTCTTTCCGACGTTCCTCCTCTTCCTTAGGTAAAAGGTAACTTCTAAGCTCAAGAGTTTTTAGCACGTACGTGCCATAACTTTCCAAAAGTGCGCACTCCGCCAACGCTGGCTAAAAAGGCCACACCCAAATTCCAGAAGAAGGGATCAGGCAAATCATAATGTCGTACAATGCCTTGAAACAAGAAAACCGATATTCCTAAGTCAAGTAGGACTCCCCCTGCTAAAGCAAGCCCCATCCCCCATAAATCTCGGGTTGCTAAAATGGCTACGAGCAAAACAATTCCACCCAAAAACCATTGATCTCCTCTAAATATGCCCGGCTCGTTCACAGCGAACAAATTTTGTCCTGCTAAAGCTAAGGCTGTCATTAAGGAAGGCAAGACTTTTCGTCCTTCGGTTCTTTGCCAGGCTAGCCCAGCAAAGAAAGCGATAACAAACAGGCGTGATAAATGCCAATGCCAAGAGATGTTCCAGGGCAAGATAGTTTCCACAAGGCGTCCGACCAGCCAGACAAGGCACAACTCTCCCCAGAATCGAGTAGAGTGCTGCTTAAGCCCTTGCACTAAGGCGAATAGCCCTAGGCTAAAGATCACATACTCACCGATAGGGAAAATCAAGTCTTCTCACCCCCTATTGATTTATCGACTTGACTTCCCCTATTATGCCCCCCGAATCTGTATTGAGATGCGCGTAACGTGAAATATTCATTAAAATTCCGATTTCGGCTAAGGTAATCACTAAAGAACTTCCCCCATAGGAAACCAAGGGTAAAGTTACACCGGTAACTGGCATAATTCCAGTCACCACAGCTAAGTTCATGCCCGTTTGGACAGCAAGTGAGGTCGTAATCCCAAAAGCCATTAAACGTCCAAACCGGTCCTGGCATTTTCGAGCGATATAAAAGCCGCGCGCATAGAAGAACACAAACAATCCCAGTAAAAACAGAGTCCCAACGAAGCCGAGTTCTTCTCCAATCACCGCAAAGATCATATCGGTATAGGTTTCCGGAAGGAAACCATATTTTTGAAGACTATGCCCCAAACCTACCCCGAAGATGCCACCGGAACCAAAAGCAATCTGAGCATTCGTAATTTGATACCCAAAGTCATTCGCATATTTCCAGGGATCCATCCAAGCAAGAATCCGATGCCATTGATATTCAGTTCTATGAATTAAATAATAAAGTGGAACAGAAACACTGGGGATCGCGATCAGAAACCAGTGCGTTGGCAGTTCAGTTTGCCAAAGCATCGCTGCCGCCGTGATAATAAGAACCACGGTCGTCCCTAAATCTGGTTGCTTATAAACCAGACCCAGAATTACGACCACGATTACACCCGGTATCGCGAGATCACGTAATTTTTTTACGGGATAACGATCTAAGACATGGGCTAAAAAGAGGATGAGCGCCAGTTTCGCTATTTCTGATGGCTGGACATTGACCGGCCCTATTTTAAGCCACCTCGCCGAGCCCATAGCGACAATCCCTGCACTACTATAAAGGACGGTGACTAATAACAGAACACTGAGGCCAATCCCAATTCCCGAAAAGCGACGCCAAATTTTGTAGGGCAAATTGGCCATCAGAAAAGCGACTGCTCCACCAAAGATAGCCCATTTCAGTTGCTGGATTACATAGAAAAAGGAGTTTTGGGTCGTATTAAAACCACGAACAGATCCCGCGGTTAGTACCATCACTAAACCAAAAGCCAAGATGGCTAAGGTTCCAATGATGAGAGGGAAATCGATTCCGTGTTTGGGAGGGGAATATTTTCTCCTAACTCTCTTTCGACGTTTTGGCACCGCCTATCACTCACTTTTAAGAGATATGCACAAGAAACGACTTCCTGCGTGCTGCAAGAAGTCATGATCTCTTTATTTTTGTTTAAATTTTTGCTTGGATTATTGCTCAGAATTCTTTTTCAATACATCCCCGATCGTGACTGCAGGGATATCCTGTTGTGCTGCAAGAACTTCTGCATCCTGAACCGCATGCGCCTCGGCAACAGCTTCACGGATACTTAGGCTGATTCGTTTTTCTTCAGGCTTGCACTCGATGACCTTGGCCTGGACCATATCTCCCACCTTAACCACTTCCTCAACCTTAGCCACCCTTTTCTCTGACAGCTGAGAAATATGAATCAGGGCATCGACTCCGTCTTCTAATTGGACAAACGCGCCAAAAGGAGCAATTCGAACGACCTTACCTGTGATGAGGGAACCGAGCGCATATTTTTCAGCAACAGTTTCCCAAGGACTGGGTTTTAGTTGTTTTAATCCTAACGAGACTCTGGAACGTTCTTTATCCACCTTTAGTACTTGAACTTCAACTTCGTCCCCGACCTTGACAATTTCGGAAGGGTGTTTGACTCGCGAATACGACATTTCTGATACATGGAGAAGTCCATCTACTCCGCCGATGTCTACAAACGCTCCAAAATCAGCCAGCCGCCGGACGACGCCATTGACAACGTCACCCTCTTGAAGAGTTTCGAAAAGTGCAGCCCGTTTGCTCACTTGTTCCTCAGCAAGAATAGCCTTCTGCGAAAGGACGACCTTCCGTTTTGAAGGATCAAATTCAATCACCCGTAAACGCAGGGTTTGTCCCAAGAACTGATTCAGATCCTCAACATACCCCAATTGAATCTGCGAAGCAGGTACGAAACCACGCATCCCTACATCCACCAATAACCCGCCTTTAACCACTTCCGTGACCTTGGCCTGAAGCTCTTGTCTTGATTCTGCTAACTGTTCAAGGTGTTCAGTCGCCATTTCTTCATCTGCTCTGCGTTTTGATAGCACTGGATTTCCTTCTTCATTTTCCACGCGCAGTACGACGACTTTAATCTCATCTCCCACTGAAACAACTTCACTCGGATCAGAAACGGGTGCTACTGAAAGCTCTTTTAGAGAAACAATTCCTTCCGACTTCCAGCCGAGATCAACATAAATTTCGTCATGCGTCAGCTTAACAACTGTCCCGGTTACGACAGCGCCTCGATGCAGCTTTTGCATATTATCTGCCCAATTCTCCATATTTACATCTGTATCCATTTCTTTCTCATCTTGAGTCGTTAAATTATCTTTTTCATCGATTTCCGACATCTTCTTTTTTACCTCCTCAATTATCCAATCTGGTGTCGAGGCTCCAGCGGTTAAACCCGCTGTGTGGATTCCTTTAAACCAGTTCTCATTCAATTCAGCTACTGTTTCAATATGATGGGTTTCTGTTTGTTCTGAGCAAATTGATGCTAATTTTCGCGTATTGGCGCTATTCTTTCCGCCGACAACGATCATAACTTCAACTTTTCCAGCCAGTTCTCTAGCTACAGTTTGTCGCTCTTCGGTAGCGTTACAAATCGTGTTGTAAACACTTAACTCTTGAGTATGCTTTTGCAACTCATTAACAATTCTCTGAAAATTCGAGTGCGGTTGTGTAGTCTGAGCGAGGACGGACAAATGCTGATAGAACGGAAGCTCTTGCGCTTCTTGCAAAGTTTCTATCGCTAAAGCATCACCACCGGCCCAACCCAAAATTCCTTGAACTTCTGGATGATTCTTGTCCCCTATAACAACAACTTGTCCTCTATGCGAAGCTGCGGCTGCAAGCCTTTGCGCCTTCTGAACAAAAGGGCAAGTCGCATCCTCGACTTGAATTTTGCTTTCTTGTGCGGTTTGATAAATTTCCGGAGGAACTCCATGTGACCGAATAATCATCGTTTCGCTCGGTCGCGCTTCTTCGACGGCAGCAATGACTCGCACACCTTGTTTTTCTAAACGATCCACCACCTGTTGGTTATGGATTAAGGGTCCAAGCGAGACAGTCGCAGAATTCTGAACTGTACGTTCTGCCATTTCCAGTGCACGTTTTACACCGAAGCAAAACCCGGCCTTTTCTGCCTGGATAACCTTCAACTTTGACCCTCCTTAAGTTTCGCATGACGAATACTTTCGCCGCCTTCGATGAAAATCCTTCATATACAGTATAAATTACCCTCTCCGAGAAAAATCATACCGTTAAGTAAGGGAATCTAAAGCTTTCATAATTTGCTCAGTAACCCACTCTCTACGATTCTCAACTCCTACAGGAATCTCCATCTTTTCCTGAGTTAGCGGAGAACCAATCACAACTTTAAGTTTGCCCCAGCCCTTAGTTAAGAGATGCTTTGTTCCAGAAACTTTAACCGGTACTACAGCCGCTTTCCCTTTATCCATCAGAAACGCCACGCCGGTTAAACCCTTTTGAAGTTCGCCTGTTTGAGAACGCGTGCCTTCGGGAAATAACCCCAAAACTCTTTGTTCTTTAAGTACTTTTAAGGATTGCCGAATCGCACTTGTATCTACCTGCCCCCTTTTTACGGGGAAAGCACCACAGCCGCGGAGAATTGGACCCAAGAAAGGCACCGCGAACAATTCCTCTTTGGCCATATAAGAAACCTGACGTGGGACGCTACAGGCAGCTACAACCGGATCCCATAAGCTGACATGATTAATCGCCAGAATAACTGACCCCTCAGCAGGTAGATTTTCGATTCCTTTTATTTTCCACCCCATCAATTTAAACTGAAGCCGAAACAACCCTCTGGCAAATTGATATAGACTCATCTTAACCCTCCTTAAAGACGAGGGTTAAAGCGATAATCTGCTCCACTATTTCTTGGATGGATAATCCTGTCGTATCGAGAATAAGCGCATCATTAGCGGGCACAAGTGGGGAAACTTCACGTTCTGAATCCTGTCTATCCCGCTTTTCCATATCCTGTTGCACCTCGATTAAAGAGACCTCTCTGCCAGAGTTGCAGAGTTCCAACCAGCGTCGATGTGCTCTTTCCTCCGGTGAAGCGGTTAAAAAGATCTTAAGATCCGCCTCAGGTAAAACAATGGTTCCTATATCTCGTCCATCCATAATGACCGCACCACGTTCCGCTTCCTGACGTTGAAGCTGGACCAGGCGATCACGGACTACGGGATAAGCGGCGATCTTCGATACCGCTCGGGAAACCTCAGGACTGCGGATGGCTTCAGTCACCTCTTCTCCATCGCAAAAAACCCGGCGTGCCTCCGAATGTTCCAAAATGATCTCAGTCTTCTGGACCATCTGTCCTACTTCTTCTTCTTGATCGATTGGGATATTCGAGCGCAGGCTTTTTAACGCAATTGCGCGGTACATTGCACCCGTATCAACATAGAAAATTCCCAAACGCTTAGCTACTGCCTTGGCGATAGTGCTTTTACCTGCTCCTGCTGGCCCATCAATTGCTACTTTTATTTGTTTCTTCACGTTTCCTACCTCAGTAAAAATCATAGATATTTCATTATACCATAATGTCCCAACCCTAAACAATCAATGGCTCCAATTTTCGGCTCCATATTAGACCTCCTATAAGAAAGGGATCTAGCCCAATGCTAAATCCCAAATTCTTACCCGAATTCTTAATTGAAACAAGATCTAAAGCAATTTTCCTGAGATAAGCCCTCCTTTGGATCTACTCCTTTGTTAAGTGATTTTCTGGAGACTCCTGAGTGGACCCTTGCGTAGACTCCTCAGGTTGCTCTTGAAGAGACGGAGACTCTGCTACCACAAGTTCAAACTTATAACCATTGATTATCGAGGAGACGGTTCCATCATCATCGAGTAAATCCTGACGAAGGACCATATAGAGATGCCCTAGCAAGAAAACGGCGAAGCCCCAGGCGAAAAGATGATGAAGGTTTCGGATTTGATACTCTCCGCGAAAGGCTGGAGCTAGCCAACCCAAAAGTTTTTGCCAGATTCCTTCAGGGTTACTTCCTCCTCGCATGGCGAATCCGGTTAAAATCATGAACCCTCCTGCAACCCAGACAAAGAAAAAATACATGAGCTGGGCAAGAGCATTATGCCCCAGATAGACGGTATGTTCACGGGTTATGAACGAATAATACTTAAACGTAGCCAGAGCATCTTTCCAGAAACTCCTACGCCAGAGCTTCATTTTTGAATATTCATTGCCTGGCCAAAACCAATAAAGCCTGACCAAGAGATTAGCCGTAAAGATAAAGGCGAAAAGTCCATGCCAGTACCTCATGGTTCCCATGAGAAAGTTTCGAGTGGCTTCTCCCAGGCCCCAATTAAAAGGATCCCCAATGTAAAACCCCGTCACAAAAAGTACAGTTATCGAAATCGCATTAATCCAATGAAATAAACGAACAGGCAGTTCCCAGACATAAACCTGTTGCCGACATATGCCCTGCACTTCCCTGTGAAGTGTGGATCCAGCCATCTTCATTCCCCCTTGCTAGAGCACTCTAAATTGATTGATCTTTTCCTCAGCAGGATCAATTAAGTGAATAGAACAAGCTAAGCACGGGTCAAAAGAATGGATCGTACGGAGAATTTCTAAGGGTTGATCCGGTACTGCCATCGGCGTGTCCAGTAAGGAAGATTCGTAAGCACCCTTTTGCCCATCTTTGTCGCGGGGAGAGGCATTCCAGGTCGTCGGCACTACCGCTTGATAAGAGCTGACCTTGCCATCCCGTATTTTAACCCAATGACCTAAGGCTCCACGAGGAGCTTCACAGAATCCAATCCCTTGAGCTTCTTTGGGCCATTTCGATGGATCCCACTTTTCCCCATTAAAGGTCTGGCTATCCCCTGCTTTAATATTAGCAATCAGATCGGCATAGAGTCCTGAGAGCTGATCAGCGCAGTATTTCGTTTCCAGAGCACGCGCTAAGGTTCGTCCTAGGGTCGAGAACAAAGCATTCAAAGGGAGATCCAAACGTCCTAAAGCGTCGTTCATGAGACTCTTCATTCCTGGATTTCCTCGAGCATAACCGATCACCATCCGTGCCAACGGTCCGACCTCAACGGCTTGACCCTTCCAACGCGGCGTTTTAATCCAACTATAACGTTTGTTCTCATCAAGATTTTGATAAGGCGGCTTCGGACCATCATATTGAGGATCTGTTCGGCCCTGCCAAGGATGTAAACCTGCTTGCAGATCGTCATATTTATACCAAGAATGCGTAACGAATTCCTGAATCTGCGCAGGGTCCTTAAGATCGACATCATATACCTTTGTTAAATCCCGATTTAAAACGACCCCATCGGGAAAAAGGTAACTGTCCTTTTCTCGGACATCTATTAAGGGAACTCCCCCATAGGCGAGATAATTCGCAACCCCTCCACCCCATAGATCTTTCTTATAAAAGGAAGCAATGGCCATAACATCTGGGAGATACACTTGATTGACAAAAGTTACCGCTTCATCAATCTTGGCTTTAACCAAATTGAGTCGTTCCATATTAATGACATCATTGTCATTTAAGTTGATGGTACAAGCCATCCCGCCCACGAGGTAATTGGGATGTGGGTTCTTTCCACCAAAGACAGTATGAATTTTAACAATTTCTTTTTGCCACTGAAGAGCTTCCAAGTAATGCGCAACACCCACAAGGTTTACTTCGGGCGGTAATCGATACGCAGGATGTCCCCAATACGCATTCGCAAAAATCCCCAGTTGCCCACTATCAACCAAGGTTTTAACTTTAGCCTGAACCTCTTTGAAATAGCCTTCCGAATTGGTGGGCCAGTTGGAAATGGACCGGGCAAGCGCGCTGGCTTGAGACGGATCCGCTTTCAACGCACTCACGACATCAATCCAATCAAACCCATGCAAATGGTAAAAATGGACGACATGATCCTGGATAAATTGGGATAGGGTCATAATATTCCTAATGAGATTGGCATTTTTAGGAATCCGAATAGCAAGGGCATCCTCCACCGCCCGAACAGAGGCGATGGCATGGATATGAGTACACACCCCGCAAATTCGCTGCACAAAAGCCCAAACATCGCGTGGGTCGCGGTTCTCCACAATTTTTTCGATCCCTCGGAATACTGTACCGGAACTAACTGCATCGATAATCTTCGTCCCTTCCACCACAGCCTCGACCCGAAGATGTCCTTCAATCCGAGTCACTGGATCGACCACAATTCGTGTTGCCATGAGCTACTCCTTCCTCTTCTCGGACTTTTCTTTGGACTTTACGAGTGCGGTGGCCGTTCCGTGAACGGCCACACCAAGGCCGGCTACAGCCAAGACGGCTTTTCCGATCTTATCCGGATCTTTACCGATAGCATCATTCGGAATCTCGGCCAGATGTGTGTAAAAGGGTGTATTATCATAGAAATTATTTTCTGAACAGCCGATACAAGGATGACCTGATTTTATCGGATAACTAACTCCATCATTCCACTGCGTTATGGCACAGGCATTATAGGTAGTAGGACCCTTGCACCCCATTTTATAGAGACACCAGCCTTGTTTCGCTCCAGCATCATCAAAGGCCTCGACGAACTGTCCTGCATCAAAAAATGCGCGTCGGTTGCAATTGTCATGAATCCGGTGCTGATAAAACGCCTTCGGACGACCTTGATTCGTCAGCTCAGGAATCTCCCCGAAGGTAAGATAATGTACGATGGTTCCGATAATAACCTCTGAGATGGGCGGACAACCTGGCACATCAATGACGGGCCGATTTTTGACCACCCGGCGCACTGGTACAGCTTGAGTAGGATTGGGATAGGCACCTTGGATACAAGCGTTAGTAGCACAGGATCCATAAGCAATGACCGCAATGGCTCCCTCGGCCGTCTCTTTCAGGATGTCTTCCGTGGTTCTTCCCCCAAGTGTGCAGTATACTCCCCCATCGCCGAGTGTTGCGCTTCCCTCAACCACAAGCAAGTACTTGCCCTGAAAGTCTTTCATGGTTTTAACTCGCACAGCCTCAGCTTGTGCCCCAGCGGCAGCCTGTAATAGCTCCATATAATCCAAGGAAATCATGTTAAAAATCAAATCCGCAATCAAAGGATGAGCAGAACGAATAAAGGATTCTCCACAACAGGTACATTCCTGAAGATTAAGATAAATTACGGGTAAACGTGGCTTATTTTCTAAAGCTTGGACAATCTTCGGTACCTCACTCGCATCCAAGCCAAGCATAGCTCCCATGAGTGCGCAAAACTTTAAAAAACTTCGTCGTGAAACTCCCCGACTACGAGCCCAGTTATAATAGCTGTTAGCTTTAGCCACGAATCTTCCCTCCTTGAAGCAATTGCAATAGTTTTATTAGTTTTTAGCTCTTGAGGATAATTTATGCGTAATAGTCGATAATTCCCAAGTAAGTTTATCAATCTCTAAAAAAAGAAACCGGCAGACCCTCACGTCTACCGGTTAATCTTTCAATCATTCTTATAACCCACCTGATATAGCCACTAACATCAAAGCAACAACGTTATTCAGAGAATGCATAGCCATCGAGGGATAAAGTGATTTATGTTTATCATATAAATAAGCTAATGCTAACCCCAAGACAAAACGGGGAAAAAACCCATACGCTTGGAAATGTAACGCCGAGAAAACGATGGCGCTTAAAATAGCCGAAGTCCATTTTCCCAAATAGGATTGTAGCCCCCGAAAAATCACGCCTCGGAAAAGAGTTTCTTCAAAGATCGGGGCTAGGATTCCTGCAAGGAGGAGATTAAGAATAAAGGTCAGTGGAGTAGCATGCCCCAAAAGCTTGGTATAAACATCTGTATTCGGCGGTGTTATCCCTTTTTGGACGAGAAACGCACCATAAAAAATATTCAAGATCCAGGTAAGGGCATAAATTTTCAAAACACTTCCCCAAAATTTGCTCAGCTCTATTTTATTCCACCCATAATCCGGCCATCTCCAGTTGCGGACGCGGCTCAAAACCCAAAGCAAGAGAAAGAACATCAATTGGGTGAGAAATCCGTTAATGTATAGCAGGATTCTTTCATGCGGCCACCAGCTCGCGATCCAGGCAGTCCCGATACCTAAGATTATAAAAAGACCAATTATGCCAGCAAATGCAATTACGAGATCGATCCAGCCCAAACGTCGCTGAATATTTTGATCTTCTCGCTCTTTATCCGCCATACTTCTCACCTTTCCAAATCCAAGTCTCAGGAGTGCCAGATCCACTCTGAGTATATACTAACATAGAATTGAAGTCTAAGGAGGCAATAGCATGAACATTCACGATTCCGTCGAGGAGGAGAATTCTTCTTCAACGACTCTGCAAGTTTTTCATCGGCAGCTAAGAGTTCCCATTAAATCCTATCTGACCGCAGTTGAAGAATTCACAGATCCTTGGGATGAGCGAGCTTATCAACAATTTATTCATCACTATTTGCAAGAACTCGGAGATCCCGGAATTATCGGGATGGTCCGTCAAGAGCAAGCTGGGATTTTCTGCTCTTCGATGCATCAGTTCGTTACCCTGTTACAGACTAAAAGGAATAAAGAAAACCCGGCTTTCGCCGAGCTTTGCGATAAAGAAGACTTGGCCAGCGCCAAAGCGATGGCCTTAGTCGCCTTATCCTGCCGGACTTAACTTACTTGCATCGTAGGATAAAGAAGACTTGGCCAGCGCCAAAGCGATGGCCTTAGTCGCCTTATCCTGCCGGACTTAACTTACTTGCATCGTAGGATAAAGAAAACTTGGCCAGCGCCAAAGCGATGGCCTTAGTCGCCTTATCCTGCCGGACTTAACTTACTTGCATCGTAGGATAAAGAAAACTTGGCTAGCACCAAGCCCTAGCGAAGGTGGTAGCCCTAGTTGCCTTATCCTGCCGGACGTAAACACTTGCATCGTAGGATATAGAAGACTTGGTCAGCGCCAAAGCGGTGGCCTTAGTCGCCTTATCCTACCGAACTTAACCGCATTCATCGTAGGAAAACGAAAGCCGCTGGTTGCACTTATGCTATCTGCCAAAAATTTATACTTTCTGTTAGTACAAAAAAAGGTTACCCTCCTTGAAGAGAGTAACCTTTTAAAGCTAAATTTAGATCTTATTTAGTAAACGGTACTTGCATCCAAGGCCAGATATAGGCTTGAGCCCAGACCAGGGCACTCAGCAAGATGGCTAAAGCAATGCTGTGCGGAAATACCTTCCGGAAAATCGGACCAACTGCAGCCATTCCTTCTTCATGCGTATCATAACAAGCTACCGTCGAGACAACAATACTTTGGGCATCAATCATTTTACCCATAACACCACCGGTGCTATTCGCTGTAACAATGAGTACAGGGTTTAAGCCAAGTTGATCTGCCGTGATATGCTGCAAACTTCCAAACATGGCATTAGACGAAGTATCACTACCCGTAAGAAATACGCCTAGCCAACCTAACATTGAAGCAAAGAACGGATAGGCAGTCCCTGTTTTTGTGAAGGCCAGACCCATAATAGCATCTGTACCTGCATAACGCGTTGTGTAGCCTAACCCTAGAACCGTACAAATCACCGTTAGGGGAACACGTAACCGGGTGAACGTGATTCTAAATATTTCTTTCCACTGCTTGGCCGTTACTTTAAGGACAAAGATTCCGCCAATAAAGGCGGCTACCATCATCGCCGTTCCGGCAAACGTCAGGAAATTCCAAGTATAAAAAGCAGATTCTATTGTTGGTTTAGGGGATACCGGCGCAGTCCGGTAAACAAGTCCTTGCAGAAAGGGAACAGGGATTTTAGGAGCAAAAATTCCATTGAAAAAAACTTTAAAGGAAGTTTGACCCCATGTAAATACTGCAATCGCCATTAACACCCACGGAGACCATGCTTTTACAAGTTGAGAAGTTGTGTACTTACGAATTACTAATTTCTTATGGGCCACGCCTGTGGTCGCCGCAGTTTGATTCTCACCCGCATCTTCGTGGGTCATAATATGCTTGGGTTGCCAAACTTTCAAGAACAGAGCGGTGGCAACCATACTGACAATACCTGCACCGATATCAACCAATTCAACGTTTCCGGCTTGTGACATGGCAAACTGAGTAATCGCAAAGGAAAGACCAGAAACCAAGGTAGCCGGCCAAACTTCAAGGACATCCTTGAGCTTTCCTTTGTCCATGTAGACCAAGGTCGCGACCAACCAAAAAGGAACGATTAATGAAAAGAAGGGTAACTGGCGTCCGGCCTGCATGCTGAGTAGGCTAGGATCAATTCCTGAGACCTGGCCCAGGGTAAGAATTGGTGTACCAATTGATCCCCAAGCCACTGGAGCAGTATTCGCGATCAAACAAATGACCGCTGCCGTCATCGGTTGGAAGCCAACTCCCACCATTAATGCACCGGCAACCGCTACCGGTGTACCAAAACCGGAAGCTCCTTCCATGAACGCCCCGAAACTAAACGCAATCAGTAACGCTTGCAGCCGGCGGTCCGGAGAAATTGACGCTACTGTGTTTTTAACAACTTCAAATTGACCGGTAACGACCGTCATCGTATATAGAAAAATTGCACCAAAGACAATCCAGCCAATTGGGAAAAGCCCATTTGCGGCACCGTAAGTAAAGGCAGCTATAGCAGTGGGAACGGGCATATGCATCATGAAAACAGCAACTAAGATACCTACGAGTGCAGCCGCAATGGCAGCATAAGGAGCGAAAATACCCAACTGACGGCGACCTTGCTTATCCTTGTGTGGATGCAGAGCTAATAAATAAAGCAAGACAACAATCGGCAGCGCGGCGAGAATCGTCGATAAGACAACACTCCCTGTGGGGTTATAGTTTTGATAATACTTCTCCATAAAAAATCTCCTTCCAAAATCCCCTTCTGAATTGTACTTGGACAAAGCTCATAAAAATAGTTATAAATGCATGAACGAACTCTTATTGCCTAAATTCTCCCCGTCTTATACTCCTTTCCTTCTCAATTTTGCTTTGCCAGCTATTACAGCAACAGACATGTGCCCTATCTGCTGGTTAGGCCATGAAGTTATACTTTTACAGAAAATTGTGTTTTGAACGTATATTCTAATTTCTACATACAATAAATAATTCCTTCTTTTCTGATTTAGAATTATTAAATTATTTTAAATATTTGGTTTCATCATCTTCTAATTATTTTAGTCATTCCTTTTCAAGTCTAGAACTCAAAGTGATATAGGAGAAATTATTCGACATGTACTTCTAAATTCCTGTATAATTTTCCTAATATTTTTAATATTATCTATGCTGTGACTTTTCTGTTTTATTTATAATTAGAAACCCAGGGGTGTAAGAAAAGCCCTCGCTTAATTCAGGCGAAGGCTTTTCAAGAGATTTTTATATCCACAATCTTAAGTTCAATCGGTCATTTTAAGCACGCGTTAATTTTCTAATCGATGGTAAAAACTCAGGGAAAGAGACGTGTGCAGCTTCAATTCCCTCAAGACTTACCCCATTTTCGGAAAGAAGCCCTGCAATTGTCCAGGCCATAGCCAAACGGTGGTCGTTATGACTTTGTGCCTGACCTCCGAGAAGTCTGGGCTTACCTGAAATCCTCATTCCGTCTAGGAGTTCTTCAATATCTGCACCCAGAGATTTCAACCCTTCGGCCACTGTTTTGATCCTGTCACTCTCCTTGACCCGTAATTCTGCTGCATCCCGGATCACGGTTTCGCCCTTGGCAAGACTGGCGGCAACAGCTAAAACAGGAACTTCGTCAATCAGGCGGGGAATAATCTCTCCTCGGATTTCAATTCCATGAAGTTCTGCCGGTCTCACCCGTAAATCAGCTCTTGGTTCCCCACAGACCTCAGCGTAATTCTCAAGTTGGATATCTGCCCCCATCTTGAGCAAGACATCCAAAATGCCCGTACGCGTCGGATTGACCCCGACATTTCGAAGGAGCAATTCTCCTTTTGGCATCAGGCTGCCAAGGACGAGGAAAAAAGCGGCCGAAGAGATATCTCCAGGCACGGACACGTCCTGACCGTTTAATCTTCCACCCCCATTGATTTTAACTTGGGTCCCTTCACTCAAAACCTCTACTCCGAAGCCGCGAAGCATGCGCTCGGTGTGATCTCTGGAAAGGGCAGGTTCAAGCACCGTTGTTTCCCCACGAGCCCTAAGTCCTGCTAAGAGAATCGCAGATTTAACCTGGGCGGAAGCAACTGGAGTCTGAAAATTGCCCCCCTTTAAATCCCCGCCCCGAATCGTCAAAGGAGCGAAATTTCCCTCCTGCCGGCCAAGAATCTTCGCGCCCATTTGGACTAACGGTCCAGTAACTCTCTTCATCGGCCGCATACGGATGGATCCGTCACCTGTTAAGGTTGAAGAAAAGGGGCTGCCTGCGAGTATACCCAAAAAGAGACGTAAAGACGTCCCGGAATTCCCGACATCTAAGATATCCTGAGGCTCCGTCCAGTTCTCCAGTCCTTGCCCCTCAATCCAGAGTTCTGTCTCGTGACGTTCCCAAGTCACCCCGAGTTCTTTTAGACAACTAAGTGTGCTTAAGCAATCCTGACCCGGAAGAAAATTCGTAATATGCGTTTTTCCCTGAGCCATTCCCCCAAATAGTGCTGCACGATGAGAAATGGATTTATCGCCAGGAACTGTTATTTCGCCGTTTATTTTTCGTTGCGGATGAATAAAAATTCCTTGTGTTTCGGTCATGGATACTTAACCTCCTAGACTTTGTCTCACCCCATGAGCTTTGCGAAATGTTTCGGCTATTGCTTCCCCATCTTTTTCTTCAAGCCAAGTCCTGAGTTCAGCTAACTTACCTTCCCACACATCTAAAGAGGCTAAAACTGCTGGAGCATTACGAATCAAGATTTCCTGCCACATTTCCGGGGAACTTTCGGCAATACGCGTCATATCCCGAAAGCTTCGTCCTGCAAGTTCTAAAGAAGAAGTTCCGGAGGGAGATTCTTCTAAGACGGATAATGCCAGCGCCACCGAAAAGAGATGCGGAAGGTGGCTCACTAAAGCAACTTGAAGATCATGTTCCTCAGGATTACGTATAACTACAGTAGCTCCCACTTGGCGAAGAAGTGCCGTAAGCTTTTCCACAACAGATTTAGGACAGCTCGCCATTGGAGCAAGTACATACGGATAATTCCTGAACAGTTCCGGATGAGCAGCTCGAACCCCAGACTTCTCCGAACCCGTCATCGGGTGTCCACCCACGAAATAAACGTTAGAGCGTGAAATCCCGGTTTGGCAGATTTCGGTTTTGAGACTTCCCACATCCGTAATGATAGCTCCCTCACTAACCCTCTCAGCCGTACGAGCTAATCCCTCAGTTAAAAGATGGATTGGTAAGGCTAAAATGATGAGGTCTGCCTCAATCTTGTCCGGCCATTCCGTCCTTCCTTCTTGAATCCAGTTCTTTTGCTTAGCCCAACGTAGGCTTTCTGATTCGACATCCAAAGCGCTGACTTTCCATCCAAGGTGAGAAAGTGCTGCCGCCCAGGATCCCCCGATCAAACCGAGTCCGATCACCCAAGCTTGAGGCCTTCTCTCCCCTCGCCAGCCTGGAGCAAAAAAAACGTCATCCATTACCTTTCCCCTTCCTTAAGGATGGGACGTTCAATGGCTCTGGCAATTCGATCGAGTTCTGTCATCATTTCCTGGAAATTTGGAAGAGTCAAGGATTGTTTCCCATCGGACAGAGCTTTATCAGGCTGTGGATGGACCTCAACGATTAATCCATCCGCACCCGCTGCAATTGCAGCCTTCGCCATCGGAGCGACAAGCTGCCAGCGGCCGGTTCCATGACTCGGGTCAACAATAACCGGTAGATGAGAAAGGGCATGGAGGGCAGGAACCATGCTTAAATCGAGCGTATTCCGAGTGTAGTTTTCAAAGGTACGAATACCGCGTTCACAAAACATGACCTGATTATTTCCGCCGTTCAGAATATATTCTGCAGCCATCATCCATTCTTCTAAAGTAGCCGAAGGACCTCGCTTTAGAAGAACTGGCTTATCGATTTTCGCCACTTCTTTAAGAAGATTGAAATTTTGCATGTTCCGGGCACCGATCTGTAAAATATCGGCATAGGAGGCAACCAGCTTAACATCCCGGACATCAACAACCTCGGTGATGATAGCTAAGCCTGTTTCTTCCCTGGCTTCTGCTAAGAGTTTAAGCCCCTCCTCTTCTAGACCCTGAAACGCATAGGGCGAGGTTCTCGGTTTAAAAGCGCCTCCCCGCAAAAACGTAGCTCCTGCTTCTCTGACCGCATGTGCTGTTTCGAGAATCTGAGAACGGCTTTCCACACTACAGGGCCCAGCCATGACATGAATTTGGGCCCCCCCGATTTCATGTTCCCCAATTTTAATGACTGTATCTGCAGGTTGAAATTCACGACTTACCAGTTTATAGGGCGCAAGAATTGGAACTACTTTCTCCACCCAAGGTAAGGCTTCTAAATCGAGTTCTTTCAACCGGCTCTGATCCCCCACTGCACCGATAATTGTTCTTTCTACACCTTGAGAAAAATGCACCTTAAATCCTTCTTGGACGAGTCTCTCCTTTATTTCTTGGATTTCTACCTCATTTGCACCCTGCTTTAGAACAATAATCATTTTCTACTACCCCTTCCTACCATCCTACATGATCAATAATTATTAAGAATTGCTATCTACCCATCTCTTCGGCTTGCTTAAGGTCTTCACGCAATTGAATGGCATTACGTAAATAAACGTGATGTACTTCCTGCTGTGATTTTTCCGTATTGACATGTAATAACACGCGGATACAACGCGTCAATGCTCCTGGCACTGGGATTTCCGTACAACAAAGCAGCGGGACCTGTTGCCATCCGAACGCTCGTGCACTCGAAGCCGGAAAGGCTGCATTTAAATCCGGAGTCACGGTAAAGACAGCACTAATAATATCTTCAGCCGAGAGGGAGTTTTCCTTAACAATAACCTGCAGCATTTCCTTCGTAGCGCTTTGAATCTGGTCAACTGAATTTTCGGTGACTGTGATAGCACCACGAATTCCTCTAACCATTTCTTAATTCATCGCTTTCTCTCGGTGCAGCCCGATGACCTAGCCCCACGGCAACTTCGTCCAAATGCAATAGTCCCACACCGAAAAATACGGCGACACTTAAATGTTCACTTCGACGAGCGACCCCAATTTTCCCGCCGATATTTAGGCCCATCGCTTTGGGCATAATCTGACTTAAGGCTTCACGAGCAGCTCCCGCAACTGCTCCCTCGTCAACATGGGTTTCCAGAATCACACCTTCACGTTTCGCTGCCACGACTGCACGTTCAATGATCTTTCTAACAGCGCTGATATACTCTCCGCCATAATCGACAGCGACAGTCTTAATTCCTTGTTTCGTAAAAAACTCCTTGAGATGTACTTCTTCTTCACGGCTCTCCGTCATGGCCATTCGCAATGCAGCTTCAGCTACTTTCTTACTTTCAGCAATCATCTTACTTCCGCCTTTCGAAAACGTCTTAAACGTACAAAAAGACCCCATGTAGCGGCGCCTTTTATGCTCACATCCACCGTACCACCATCCTTCCTATTAATTTGCAACCAATCTCCGATAATAACCATTTTCTTGCCCATCCTACAGAACATAACCCAGTGGTTATGTTGATAGCATTATAGCCCTTCGTGTTCTTTTTTTCAAGGAGAAACGCGAAGGGTTTGCACATTCTTTTCCACGAGGAGACTTTGATTCAAGCGTGGTTCGTGGAGTTGGCCATCTCGCCCTGTAACCTGAACACGGACGATCTGAGAGCAAGATGTCCCATCGAATTGCAGAGTTCCGGACTGAGCTGTAATTTCTAACTCGCCCCGGGTTAAGGTCCCAAGTAATTTACCATTCTGAAGGACACGAACCGGTGCTGCTGGTGTCGCTTTCAAGGTTATCTTCCAGGTCGGTGTCATAGTTTTATTCCCGCTCAATTCCGGAGTCACTATCCCCGAAGTGGGTTGAACATCGAGCGGGGGAGATTCAACTTTCTGGGCCATCGCGAGGTAAAAATCAACCGGATCCCGGGCCAGGCCGAGCCCAATTTGCGCTACAACCAAGAGAACAGTCGCTAAGACCATAAAACGGATTAAACCCCGTTCAAAATTTATTCTAACGCGTTGTATTTTCCTTCTAACAGGGCGCATACCTATCACCTCAAAACAGTGTATGCGTTTTTCCTTGGAATCAGACCGAAGCTAAAGTATACTTTGCCGCAGCCCGTCCCGCACGATACCCCATGGCAAAGGCCGCTTGCAGGTTATACCCTCCGGTTGCTCCGTCGACATCCACGACTTCACCTGCCCAATAAAGCCCAGGGATGAGTTTCGAGGCTAGGGTTTTCGGATCAATTTCTTTGACATCCACTCCACCTGCTGTAACAATCGCCGAGGCTATAGGAAGAGTCCCCATTATCGTTAGTTTTAAGGTTTGTAAAAGTTGAGTCAAACTTTTTCTCTCCTCACGTGTGATCTGATGAATCACGCGTTCAGGCGGAATTTGGGAAAGTTGAATGATCACCGGAATCAAACTTTGCGGTAAAAGATCATCCAAGGCGTTTTTAAATTGTTTATTACTGAATTTCTGAAAATCTCGCTGTAGCCTAAGATCAAGCTGTTCTGATGTAAGCGCTGGTTTGAGATTGATTTGAAGTTCGACCTTTTCTCCTTGATTAATCGCTTCACCGGCCCAGCGACTTAAGGTGAGAATAATCGGACCCGAGACTCCGAAATGGGTAAAGAGCATTTCTCCAAATTCTGTTCTTTGTTTTTTCCCACCATACCATAACGAAGCTTCAACATTGCGAAGGGATAACCCCTGCACCTCTTGAATCCATTTCTCCGCAGTTCGCAGGGGAACCAAAGAAGCTCGCGGGGAAATGATCCGATGTCCTAATTCTTTAGCAAAACGATAGCCATCTCCAGTCGAACCCGTCCCAGGATAGGAACTTCCTCCCGTACATATGATAACAGCATCAGCCTTGACAACGGACCCATTCGTGAGCTTGACGCCTTCAATTTTTCCATCCTTAGTGAGAAGTTTTTCTACCGTCTGATTCGTCCTTATCTCCACTCCGGCATCATCGATGAACTGTAATAACGCTTGGACAACTGCCTCCGCGTCATCAGAAACCGGAAACACACGTCCACCCCGTTCCACTTTACTTTCAACACCATAGTGCGCGAAAAACTCTCTTAACCTTACATTATCAAATTCTCGCAGAATTCCATTCAGAAACCGTCCGTTGCCCGGGTAATTACGAATGAAATCCGAGACATTTTCGTCGTTGGTTAAATTACAGCGTCCTTTACCCGAAATAGCAATTTTACGACCTGGTTTTTCCTTCTTTTCAAGGAGCAAGACCTTAGCCCCTTCGTTTGCGGCTTGTCCGGCGGCCATCAGTCCAGCTGCCCCCGCACCAACGATAATTACATCTTTTACAGTCATACAATTTCCTTCCTTATCAAAGCGCTTGCTTAAATCAGTCTATCATACTCTTTCTTTGGGGTAAAACCTCTCCCCTTTTTGCCCTGTTTTTTTCTTTATGGTATATTAGGGTTAATCTAAAATAGGGAGGAAGAACATGGAACTTGATGCCCGTTCTACTTTAATCGCACAAATCTCGGCTGCTGTTGCAACCAATGCTTTAGCTGCCTTACGCGCCTCAGTTACGGATGCTAAGGCACTAGGAATGGTCCCAGAAGAAATTCGTCAAATTGTGAAGACTGCTCAAGAAGTCCAGGCGCAACCCCTTGCCCATGCTCAGCATTTAATCGACCAACTTCTACGGGAACCGATCCGTAAACCCGAAGAACATGTTCATGTTCATGACCATGGCAATGACCACGTCCATGGCCCCAATTGTAACTGCGGAAACCACTCTTAAGTTATGCTAGAATTTTACCAACTCTCTTTTGGTCTGGATTGTACTTTGGCTGCCGCTTACTCATCAGGACATGGCTTTCAACCTCCCGATTTATTGCCTCGCAGGTCTCTGGAGTTCTTTCGGTGCACTTTACCTCTTTCGAAGGTTGGGTTGGGAAGTAAAGAAAACCCGGCTTTCGCCGAGCTTCAGCGATAAAGAAAACTTGGCTAGCACCAAGCCCTAGCGAAGGTGCTAGCCCTAGTCGCCTTATCCTGCCGGACATAAATACATGCATCGTAGGATAAAGAAGACTTGGCCAGCGCCAAAGCGATGGCTCTAGTCGCCTTATCCTGCCGGACATAAATACATGCATCGTAGGATAAAGAAGACTTGGCCAGCGCCAAAGCGATGGCTCTAGTCGCCTTATCCTGCCGGACATAAATACATGCATCGTAGGATAAAGAAAACTTGGCTAGCACCAAGCCCTAGCGAAGGTGCTAGCCCTAGTTGCCTTATCCTGCCGGACATAAATACATGCATCGTAGGATAAAGAAAGCCGCTGGTTGCACTTATACTATCTGCCCCAAAATTGCCGGGTAGAAGTGGGCGATTACTCCCCCACAACCCCCAGTCGAGTAGCCCATGGGGATTTCACCCACAGGCTCTCACGGAACCGTACGTGAATCTCTCGATTCATACGGCTCTTGTCATTCAACCATTACGGCACCATTCCGAGAGCCCAATGCGGAAACATT
>Ga0255336_100173_pt1 | contig 139646 bp, 159 predicted proteins | sample MeOH1_35cm_T3_17_FD_189102 | JGI IMG/M metagenome (GOLD analysis project Ga0255336, IMG submission 189102) | Sandy soil microbial communities from University of British Columbia, Vancouver, Canada - MeOH1_35cm_T3_179 | ecosystem: Engineered > Artificial ecosystem > Sand microcosm > Unclassified... | reverse complement strand
GTCATCACACCGGGAGAAGCAACGACGGCGCCCATGTCAAGGCTCAGCCTCTGGATCAGGATCAGACTCAAGGCTCACGCTCCGGCTCCGGCTTCGCATCATCTGTTGCTGTTGTCCTCCCTGACGGCCGGCGCGGGAGGAACTGGTCAAGTTCAGGGCTCCCGCTTCTCACGTGCTCACATATCAGGGCATGTCGCCTCGTATCGCAAGTGGTGCTTAGCACATCTCAATCTTATCAGTCCTCGACAAAACTCCGGAGATGTCTGCTATCGTTGTCGTTTACCGCGCCTAGACTTTGACAATCCGGTCTGACTTCCTGGCCGGGGGGCAGGCAGGGTGGAGCAGCAGGTTTGCAGGCGGCAAAAAGCGAGGGAAGCGGAGTGGCCAACTGGGGCTACGGCATTGCAGCCCACGGCCACGGAGCAAGACGTGTGATGGCTCACCACCACGGTACCCAGCAAAACAGATTGAGAACTCTGCAGGAAATGATGCCCTATCCTTGCCCAAGACCAGCACCAGCGCTAACACCAAAAACCAAACAAAGGACGGGGCACATTGGCTAGGCTGAAAACAGCGCCTGGCGCAAAAAGGCGGAGGGCAGGGGGCACCGCAGCGAAGGACAGGGTAAGGCCAGCGAGCAAGGCAAAGCGGTCGCCGCGGTCAAGGTCGAGCAGCGAAACTTTCTGCGTTGCGCTGCACCGGCGTCAGTGGCGCTCCCCAGCAACGCAGATTTCAAAGCCACAAATTGGGGGTGCAAATTGACCGGCACTAGCCTGTCTACCGGCCTGCCATCACAATTGGTCGCTCGTCGCCGCAAGGCGGTCGGACTTGCTCGTCATCGCGACCAGGGAGCCAGGATCCAGGACGCCAGACCCTGAGAGCCTGAAAGTGCGAATTGGGTCTCGTCGGGACCCGCCCCCCCTCTACTGCTTTTCCCTCCCTTCTCCCTCTCGCCCCCGGCCCAGGAGATCGAGCTGGACACTGGCGGCCGCCCGGCGCCTCCCAATGCTCCACTACGCCAGTGGCATCCACTCCCAGCACCTCCGACATCGAACTGGCCCGTCCTCCGCCCGTAAAGCCGCGCTCACATATGACCCAAGGTCCAAAGTCCAAGGTCCTCTATCGGTCGGTCCACGACTCCTTCCCCCCAATCGGTCCGCCACTCAGCAGTACCCATCCGCACACCATCCTCTCCACACGATCCCTGTTGGCTTGATTCCTATTCTGGGGGGGTTACGGGCACTTTCCGCCAATCCCTACCCACCTGGGCAACCTGCTTGAAGGGAACCAAGATTTGGTGACGACGGGAATGGCTTGCAGCCCTTTGTCCTTATCCAGTCCCCCCATATCCGCCTTTGCCAACCCACCGCCTCCACTGAGCTCATCACGCCAGGTCTTGCTGCAGGGTCGTGCACCAGTCAAGCTCTAAGCCGGGTTCCACTTCAACGCCATCCTCGCCCAAGCCAACCACCATGTCGAGCTAGTGCTCTGCAGCCAAACAAGCCCCGAGCAAGATTGCGATGATGCGAGTAGTCCCAAGGCTTGAGAAAGCACAAAGGGTCTCTCAATCCACCGGACCTCGTCCAGTATCGACGTTCTTGCGCTCGTAGACCAGGTTCGCCAACGACTTTATCAACCCTCGCGCTCCCCACCTGGGCGGTCATCTGGCATTTTCAAATCCCACCGGACGCCCTGACTTGATTCAGCATACCCAACCGTGGTCATCCACGGAAAACCGAAGCACCATATATCTTTCTGTGTGCACACGCATCGCCTCCAAACCTATTCTCAGCCTTGGCCGCACCGATAGGCCTGTGGTTGATCTGCCGGTCAGCACCCGTATTCAAGGGTTGTGACACCATTTCCCACTGCGTGACCACCTGCTCGCTCTTGTTTGAAAGGGGGGACCAGTCCTTGTTCTGCCGACGCCACAAGTGATCAAGATCTGCGCCGATCGCCAGCGGATCTTGTCGTTGGCAGGTTCCCACCTCGAATCGCTTTTTTGCACAGGACATCGACAGACTACATAACCGCTGTCGATCCCTCCTGGTTCGACCGAGATCCAGTCATCATACAGGCACGACCGACCGTGGTCCGGCCTCAAACTAGATCTTCGCCACGACGAGGAAGAGCTTTCCGTCCGCGAATCTTGCTGCACTCTTTGCAAAACCGGCCTCATGACGATGGTCATTGACAACCAAGGTCGTCAGTACGGCGCCATGGGCTACGACCCGGTGTATTCGACGAGCATGCACGCCGCGGCGCCACAGTTCAGCGATCCGTGGTCTCACCAAACCACCAACAATCCGTCATATCCGTCCATGTCCAAAGCAGACTCCTCCCGGTCGACACTGTCCATACCGTATTCGCATATGCCCCCGGTGTCGGCTCCACTGGCCTCAGGTAGCAGTTTCTCCAGCACTGGCTATTCCGGGTCCGATTTACTAAGTTTCCCTCAAGACGTCCCACGCTCGACATATGGCGAGCAGTCTTACTCTTCTTCTCCGGCCCCCGCGTCTTCGTACGCACCCTCATACTCGTCCATGAACAGTTACGCTCAGTCGCTTCATCACCAGCAACAACAGCAGCAGCAGCAGAGAAGAATATCCGAGACGTATGTTCCAAGTTCCTCCATGGCAGGAGAATGACACTGACACCACCCATAGAACCGACGATTCCCGCGCGGCCAATGCCAGCTTTGGAGAGCTGGATGCTTCCCGGGGCATGTTGGCCCTCAGCCATCAAAGTATGCAGGACTTGACTCCCCGTAACATCTTTGAGGCTCGCGCACAACGAGCCTCGACGGGCTCGTATGGCTTTCCACACACCCAATCCGCCCACTCGTCCATCTCCAACGAGTCGGGCCGGGGATATCCGTACTACGCCCCGAGTTCAGTCGGCTCCGTCACGGATTCGGCGACGGATTACAGCTCGGCGGCGTCAGATGCTGGGTATGAATCGATCGCGGCATCGCGCACGCTTCCCCGGCCCCAACAGCTGATGGGAGCGCCCCTGGGCCCTCCGGCGCCGCAGTCCATGATGGGCCAGTTTTCTTCGAAGCTGTCGGCCAATACGCAGAAGAAGCACAAATGTAAGGTCTGCGACAAACGCTTCACCCGGCCCAGCTCGCTTCAGACACACATGTACAGCCACACGGGAGAGAAGCCATACGCGTGCGACGTGGAGGGCTGTGGCCGACATTTTTCCGTCGTGTCGAACCTGCGCCGGCACAAAAAAGTGCACAAGGGCGAATGCGTGTCCAACGCAAGCCATTCTGATGTGGACGAGTAGTACTGTCTGCTCCTCCGTCTGTCATTCAGTTTGGCCGTTCCGCCCACACCTCCACGGGTATTCATGCATATCACCTGCTCCGTGTACAGTACTCTGAAAAAGCCGACCCTCGGCGGCGCCACCGCGCCCGTGTACAACAGATGGAAAGATTAGAAGGGCACTATTGCCCCGACAGGAGTCGCCTTTCACTTCACGACATTCGCTGCGCAAAGAATTTAATTGATGACGACTTTTGATACCCAATCATGATTGAATCATGTATGAGCTTTCTATCATCCGGACTCGTGAGCTTGCTCCTGATGAGTCGGGTCTGTTTGATTTCTGGCAGCCGCATTGACAGCGGAGACGTGAGAGACCCCACCGGATGGTGTTCGGCCCCTCTCACCACACGCCATGCAAATTCAATCCCTATGACAGCCCGGGCAACACTGGTGTGTGATGGCGGCAAAAAGGGAGCCCTGCCATGAACGGGGGTTGTGTCGGCCATTCCTTTCACCAAGGCGAGGGACAATCAGACGGGACCGGTCGCGGAAGGAAGTAATCGAAGTTAGAGCGCAACGGTGACCCTTCGAGTTGGGCCTCAATCGGTACCCATCAGCGACAGTGGAGATGCACGATGCATGCACGGGGCTGAGATGGGGGGACCAGAGCACAGCGACTTGAGATGACGATGATAGTGTCCCGGCTAGGGTCAATTCCAACCATCATTGCACGCAAAACGCAAACGGGTTCCTCTCACCGCCACCACCCCCCTCTTCTCCCCCAGATCTCGCCTTTTCTTCTGTTTCGTCCTTTTTTTCCTCGGTCTCATTTGTCTCGTCGGCATCGTCAGTCTCGTTGCGTGCGTGGGAGCGTGTGTGGGCACTCGCTCCTCCAATTTCGCCGACCTCCTTGCTGGACCTCGGCGAGGGGCCGATCGCGATCTGTGCCTGTTTCATTCGAGAGCTCGGATGTTTAAGACTAGGGGCTGGATGAGAAGACGTCAGTGGCGCAAACCTTGACCAGCCTCTGAAGGGTTTCAGAGGTCCACCGCGGTCTCGGGTACTGCCTCTGTCTCTTCTGTCTTGCTTCTGCTCCTCCGTGACAGCAGGGCGCACAGGCCATCGGGCACACCTTGGCGTAATCTTAGATACACACCATTCTAGACGCTCTGCCGCGGGTGTACGACTGCCACCCTCGACGCGGTAGACAGCAACCGGTGACCCAGTGATCCGCGATCTGGGGGCCGAAGACCCCACGAGCGAATCTGTCATTCGCGTAGACACAATACACCTGACACCCAGGGTGGAGCTGGCCAGCTGAGCAAGTGCACCGCTCCGACGAGACGGACACTCCTGGTTCCAAATTGCTGCCTCAAAGACTCTCCCGAGGAGAATGCTCCGGCGTCAGGACGACGTCATTGCTTGCCTGACGTTTCTCATGCGAATAGAATGACGAAAACTCAAGCCGGGAGGCAAATCTGCTGGTATCAACCGAATAATAATAGAAATAAAAATGGATACGAAAGAGGACCCCTTTCTCATCCGACCGGCAAGGGGCCCACGCTCAACCACTTGCCAGGCAACCCTAAGACATCCCGTCTCACGATCATGGTGGTCATGTTGGTGACCAGATGTCAAGAAATGACGAAGTCAATGGCCATCAAACCATGTCCAACATACGAGTGCGCTGACTGCGGCTGTTGTTGTCGTCATCCGTGACCATGGTGATGAGGCACTAAAGCAGGTAGGTACAGGGTTCTGTTTGTCAATTCTACGTACTGCACTGCTATCCATATCTCGCCAGTTGTTGATGGTCAGCATCCCGCTGTTATTACTTGAAACCCTGGATCTGCACCAGGGTGTCAGAAAGATGGCCGGTGCGACAGCTTCCTCTCACAGAATGCACTCGTCAGCGCCAATTTTCCCCCTGAAGTTATTTGCGAAGACTTGCGGGCTGCCCTCTCTGTGACCGACGTAACCATCCCTTTCACAAGTCTGTACATGCTGATATTGCTGAAGCCCCCCGTGCTGATGACCTTCCTGCAGCCCGATGGCGGGCATAACCCGTCGACTGTCATTCTTGCTCCATTTCCTTGCCCTGCCTTTGTATGACCTCCGTTGACCGGACATCATGAACGCTTGTCGGCGTCATCTCGCAATCGAAAGCGACCCGACGACGCCCTTGGCTGAACGACAGTCTTGCCTGCAGACGGATCATTCATTAACGTACACGAACTCCAATGTCTCATCATACCCTACTTCTGCGAGTCTGAGGCCAGGGAGTTTCCGAACGATTGCCACTGACATTTACCTGGCCTGAGTCCTGGTGCCGGGAACATTTTCGCTGGGCGCGAATAGTCCATCGCGCGAATAGCCCATGGTCGCCCCTGAGAAAGGAATCAGTCTCATTGAGCCCCACAACCTCACATGCAGGCTCCAGACAGCTATCTCTGCACCTGCTGCAACCAACAGCCTATGACAACTGGTCCTGGACAAAGAATATACAAGACTATCGTGAGCAAAGATGTCCGCCTTGCTTCAGGGGCACCTATCGCTTCAATTCGACATTGTCCTAGACGGGTTTCATAGTAACGAAGCAGGTCGGTGAGGATACTCGATGCTATGGATATAGAAGATCGCTTGTTCAAAGACACGTTGCACCCCTGGGATAGGTTAAGGATATGCGATTGCCATGTTATGTCAATATGTGCTGATCGACAGACCTCATGTCTTTCAGTTCTATTTCTCTGAGCTCTGCGAACCTCAGTGAGATAGGACGTGGTCAGTGCGGGGTTGCGTCCGATACATGCCACGAAACATGTTTGTGCCCTGTCATCGAAGACGGGCGTGGAGGTTCTGCCAGGTCACAGTATGTCTGCCTTCAATGACGAGTGACAGTCAGCTTCAACATGCTGGCTGACCTATTTTGATTGTTTCGAGACATCAACTTCATGGGATTCAGGGGCGCGGCGGTGAGTCAAAGGACATTGACACTCTGTATCATTGTTATTTCTCACAAGGTTGACAAGCCATGTTTGGCTGAACAGTCATGGCTTTCGGCAGCAACTTTTTCTCATGTATTTCTCACCGGGTTACATTTTGGTACCTTGGTTATTGACAACCCGTGGTATCTGCGCCGTCCCTGGCTCTGTTGCATGATTCGTCGCATAAGCTACGGCCATGACCACCACTACCATGACCAGAAACTGCATGGTACGTCAATTCAATTTCAAAAGACACCATTTCCAATCTCCCAGGACCCAAGACAGGGAATTGATACACCGATGCCTACGAAGGGGACCTGGCCCAAGTCTTGACGAGAGCAGTGGGAGAAAGGTCGGAAGGGATAATGTTACATAGAGAGAGGTGAGACGGGAACAGCGAAAAGCAGGAGCAAAGATTGTATTGCATTCCGGATGAGTGGCAATATAGAGTATAGATGTAGTCACAGGCATGGTCGTCAGTCTAGGCAATGAGCCTAGTTGAGCAGCAGCAGTCCATCAGTCTGTCCATCTCTCATGGAAGACTACATTTGTCATTCACCATCCGTCACATATCACGCGTCCACCGGGGCAAGTCTGTCTCAGACTTTCTCCCAAATCCCACTTTCACTGCTCATGCTGCTACTAATCCAAGCAGGATTCGAAGTGGAAATGGAGTACACACGTACGTCCTGATCGTCGATATCCCCCCGTGCAGCGGACGAACCGGTCTTTGGTGACCGATAGCCCATCATCCAGGCCACCAAGCCTCGTGGCATGACTTTTCCCACGACATCGTACAATGCTGCGCCCGACCCCACAAAGACGGTCTCTGATTTCTTTTGAGTCTGCCATTCGAACTTGCCAAATGCCCTAAAAGTTTGGGGCGGTGCTAGTGCATCGAAGACGGCATTGTGGAACTCTCTGGCTGAACTCCCTTTGATGAGGCTCCTCTGGCCCAGGTTCGTCCTCTGGATCGCAGCTCGTTGCGATGAATGCCAGTGGGTCACTGCTGAGTGAGACGGATCTAGCCTCGCCTCAGACCCGTGCACGTTTCTGCCCGCGGTTCGAGAGGTGACGGAGCCGAGGTCGAAATTGCCCAGTTTCAGCTCGCTGACGGTGATGTTTGCCGCGGCCGACTCTACTTCTCGCCTCAAGGAAGCAGCCAGACCGGAGAGAGAAGAGGTCACGATGACCTCTGGAATTTGCTTCGGTGGGGACAAAGCGTGAGGGATCGAAGGATACGCGATGACGATGGAAGAGGGAGATCGTGGATCCGTGCTGTAATTCGCCAGAAGGGGTAAGAATTGCTGGACCGTCAAGATCGGTGCCGCCAGGCGGGTGTTGATTGTATCGACGATATCGCTCGGGGGGAGCAATGCCAGAGGACCTTCGGGATAACCGGAGCTTCCAGGAAAGACGACGACACCCGCCAAGGTCATGTTGGACATGGCAGAGCCCGGAGCGGGCCGGCCTGACGCGGGCGAAGAAGGCCTTGACGCTCGTGTGAGGAGTTCTTTGATCGGCTCCAGGTTGGGGTGGATGTCAACCGCGGGATTCGGCACGGTCGAGGTGAGATCCATCCAGAGCGGGCGCAGGTCAGCCTTGCCCTCCTGTTGAACGAGAGAATCCTCGTCGGTTGATGATACGGTGACGTACACGACGTAGCCTCTCCTTTCGAGATCCAGCGCCAGGGATCGCGTCAAAGGGTCATGGAAGCTCGAGCAGGCCAGAATCACAATCTCCTTCTTCGCGCCATTCGGCAGCTTCTTCACTCTTCTTTTCCGGGCATGCGCCTTCTTCCTCCGGTGAACCAGGTATAAGCTCGTTCCAGTAAAGGCGACAACAACTGCGATCACCGTTCTGTTCCGGGATATCCACATCGCCGTCTTCTCGATCATCCCTTGCGGTGGAGGTGGTGGTCGAGCAAAGAGAGGTGGGCTGGTCTGCGGGCGCGGAGGACGTAACGACTCCGGCAGCCACGTCGCGGAGTCGAGTGCATCGCGTATATCGGAGGCTATGGCATTCGTATATTTTTCAATATATTCCGCAACTCGACTGCCATAGTGTGCCACGTCCTGCGGAATGGACGCAAGCTGCGCCGATGTCAGTTCGCATCCAGAATGACCATACTCGCTGAGAGCGCACATACCAGGTCCAGGAACTGCTGGTCGTCACTCGTCATATCGTTCTGAAATACCGCAGACGTGAATGATGCCTGCAACCATCATGGAGCTGATCAGCACAGCACCTGGTAGACGTCGCTGCCGTCCAATCGGGAAGGAGGGGTTAGAAGGTGATGTCACGTGCATCCCCAGCGGCGACGCTCATCAGGCTGAGCCTTCTTACGAATCACTTACCGACATTTTTTCTGGCATCTTCGGCGTCCTGTGTCCATTTTAGCCTTCTTTATACAACAACACATCCTTTCTTTCCACGTTGTCATATTCCTTTCCAGCAAGCGTCATCTTTCAGTCTTGTTTGAGAGTTCTTTCTAAAAGGTGGGCGCCGGAGGGGCGAGAATAGTGATCCGTGGAGGATAGATTGCACGGTTGCAATAGACCAGCACCGATCATCGGACATCATATTGTACCATCCACATTGTACCGGACGTAAAAATGTCGCGGACAGTGTCTAACGAGTTGGACCCGCTGGTCAACCAGTTCCAGCATCTTTCAGAGAAGCGACGTGCGCCCGAAGCGTTGGAAAGACTAAAAAAGGTCGCTTCGATGGTCAAGCCTATTATGAGACAACGGAACTGGCGCGTGGGAACGCTGGCAGAGTTTTATCCTTCGGAGGCCAACCTTTTGGGGCTCAACGTCAACCAGGGAGAAAAGATATGTCTCCGTCTCCGATATCCTGGTGACGAGACACAATTTCTACCGATCGAGAATGTCGTGGACACGATGCTACACGAACTCGCACACAACGTCATTGGCCCTCACAACCAGGAGTTTCATGCCTTGTGGGACAAGCTGCGGGACGAGCACGAAGCCTTGGTCAGAAAAGGCTACACCGGCGAGGGCTTCTTGGGACGCGGCAACCGCTTGGGCGGTCAACGGATCCCTCTCTCCGAAGTCAGGAGGCAGGCCCGAGCCGCTGCCGAGCGGCGGAAAGCATTGACGGCTGGAAGCGGTCAAAGGCTGGGAGGGGCAGGAATCCTGCGTGGCCAAAATGCACGCGAAATCATCGCCGCTGCAGCAGAGAAGCGCATGAAGATCGAGCGAGGATGCGCCAGCGATACCGACAAAGGACGAAAGATCGCTAGAGAAGAGGAGCTGAAGAAGGACAAGGTGACCACGACACAGGCGGAAAAGGAAGACGAGACCGAGGCCGCGATCATGCAGGCTTACATCGACCTCATCCAAGAAGAAGAACGTGAGCAGTTCGGCAAGGACTATGTCCCGCCCAGCCAAAGCAATCCCGCAGGCGTCCGAGGCACCATGTCTCCGTCCGGGACAGGGCCGAGCTGGATCCCGACCATGTCACCAAACTCACTCATCGAACAGCAAGCTCAGATAGAGGAAGAGTTGCAAAAAGGCCGCGCCCCGAGCTCAGCGTCTTTACCGCAAACCGACGCCACCACTGCGAGCTCGCCGATACCCATGATCAGGAATAGACCGTCTCCGCCAAAGACACAAATCGAGCCCAAGCCCGACACCTGGACCTGCGAGATCTGCACGCTCATTAATCCTATTCAATATCTCTCTTGTGATGCGTGCGCCACCGAGCGGCCTGCGATTTACTCTCAACCCGACCGTCCCAGTCCACCACCGTTGCCTTCATCCCGGCCCCGTGGCCCACCCACGCGCAGCGGCGCCAGTCGACCGCGTGCTCAAAGTCACTCCCGCGAGACACCCAATTCTCTCAAGCCGCGGCTCAGTGTTGTCGACTCCCTCGCCAAGCTCGACGCGCAGGGTGCGTACAAGAAAAATCTCCCGATCGGTTGGCAGTGTTCTCAATGCAACAACTGGATGGAGCAGGAATGGTGGACTTGTAGCGTCTGCGGGAGGATGAAAGCCAGTTCATGAATGGGCCAGGACAAGATCCTCCTGTACCTCTGCGACTTCTCGGACTTGTCAGCATGACCTACACGCCGTTACTTTGCAAAGCCGCATCCTCAAAAGACCTGCTTTTCAACTTGGAGCCTATACCGAAGTGATCGGTAAGAGCTGCTGGGTTCTGATGCAATATCATCAGCGGCGAAGTTATCTGGATGTTACGCTCTAGCGAATCTCTGTGGTCTTCACCGTATCTATTCACGAGTTGGGTACTGCTTCTGAGGCAGGGCAGGTCTCCATGCAATGTGAAGGTTGATTGATTCAGCCTTTGCTCAAGCTGCCATCGACGTCAACACAACACACAACACTACTGCTCGTCAAAGGATACAACACCTGTCGCACCGTCACCTCCAAAGTTCAGACTCGACCCGACGCAACCCTGTCTTCGTGTCAGCCCGGCCCCCTTCAATGTCCTCAAACAGGTCCATCCAGGGTCACCGGCCAGTCGGTTGACGACTGAACAGAAGGCATACTTTGTCGCCGTCCATCTGTTGCGAAACTTTGGCTTATACACTTCTTTGATATGTCTGATCTATCCACCAACCCTACATTAGGGATCACCGTCACGATAACAATGATCAGACTGGGACACTCTTTAGAGGCGGTGTTTCAAGAAGTGGGACAGGATGCCAAACTCATCTATCCTCACCGCTCACGCCTCAGGGCAAGCATCAAGTCTTGTACGCAGTTCGTCAGATTGTTAGTCAACAGAACCTGCCCGAAGTTCACTGCTTGCCTCAGCTAATCAGACACTTCTCTTCTCTGTTCCCCCTTCTCTCATCTCCTCATTCTATCCACCTTGACCCTTTGTACAATACCTAGCCCTCTATTTCATTTCCCTCCCCTCAGCGTTGGCATACCATGTCAGCAGACAATACCGAGGCGTCAACTTTATCACTTTTGCCAACGCACTTGAGAAAGGCACTCCCATCCGGGACCAATTTCCATTCCGTTTATTTCTTTGATTCGTCCATATAAGCAAAGGGTTCTAGGAAGGAATGAACGAAAGAATGGCCTTCAACAAAGAATGAAAGGTGTCAAATAGGAAGAGAAGAGTCGTTCAAGCGCTCGTGATCCAGAATAAATTGCGCTATATCTGCAGGGCTGAGTTATCAAGAACGATCTAGACTGGAGGATGTAGATGGGTGTGGGTCTAACTCGACTAATCAATATCTCCAATGCGCCGTGCATGGTCGCCATATTATCGCTGTCGTAGTTTCAACTTACTTCTCTCGCTGTCAACGGAGTCCGGCTGATCATCACGGTCGCCACGACAGAGCTGCACTGATAACACAGTCACAGATCCCATATGGTCCAAAGCTCCCTTCGAGGACATGCATGGCCCAGATGATCAACACGCGGTCAACTTGACCCAACATTAACATCCTGATTCAGAGAATTGAGAAGAGCGCTGGCGGTGTGTGGACGCACGCCGCTACTATTTCCTCCAGATGTCACCCTGACACGAGAAACCAGGGCACTGTAAGCGTGGTCTCGTTTACTCGTGCTGGAAGAATTTCATAATCGCCCTATTGTCGCGAAAGAAAGAGATGGTTAGCAAAATGTGAGCCACGAAACGAGTGGAGGTAAGGAGCCAAACTCTCACCTGATACCCCGAGATCCCAAGCCATGTGGAGGATAGGCGATCCAGATAGGGTCTCCGATAGCACCCATCTTCTCTCGGAACTCTGACTTCCTCACGAGATTGAACTGCTTGACGATTCCATCATACGTGGCCTGCAGCATCTTCACCTTTGCTCCACTCATGTGGTGGCCGGGAGTCAAATGAGCGGCAGCACCGCCTCCGAACGTGACCCTGTGGATACTCGCTGTTGCCGCCACGTCGAGTGCGTGGGTGGTGACATACTCAATGGTGCCCGATGGCGCCCCTGGGAAGTCGAGCGTGTACTTGGCCTGCCACCCATGACGAGGGGCCAGTTGGGCGAGGACGGCGATGCCGCAAAGAGTGCCCTCTTTGTCCTCGGCGATGAAATATCGACGATGCTTCTCATCGCGGAACAGATCAATGTTCGACAGATGAATCTGAGCGCCTTTCCGGTTGCCGAGCCAATCTTTGACTCTGGCATTGGCCCGTTGCTTGATGCTTTCGGGCACGGGCTCCTTGGGGTCCAGATCGGTGATCTTGACCCCATCGGTCTGCGCCTTTCGGATCTTCCTGGCCACCTCAGGGTCCTGCACGGCAGTTTTCTTGTGGGGATCGACCCGCTCTTCCGCGACGCAGGAAAGCGTCTTCCAGCCGAGGCGTTCCCCTAGGACGTGTTCGACATCAGGTCCGACCAAGATCCAGATCGGCTTGTAGTTCGTCTCCTTCTTGAGCCATTGAAGGAACGACACGATGATGCGGTAATACTGGCTGGGGTCGCAGAGAGGGTCACCGGGCAGAATGGCGTAATGGCCCTGGGGCACATAGGACACGGCGGCGCCCGTGTCAGCATGACGCCAGATCTTGTAGCGGTCGTCGCCCCAGGACGTGGCGGTCGCGTCACCGTAATTGGCCACCAGGTCATAGAGGTCGGGCATTTTTCTGTCCTCGACCGCCACCTCTCTACCACGCTCTTTCTGCCACGCCGGGTGCAGGGTGTCGGCCTCGGGGTGTCGAAGTTTCTGCACCGCCGGTTTGGCCGGGAAAGACTTGGGATCTCTGTGGAACATGGAGGCCAGACGAATGTTGCCGAGCTTGAGAATCAGCATCACGATCCGCTCCAGACCGACGCCGCAGCCGGCGTGTGGTGGAGCGCCCCATTTGAAGCCCTCCATGTACTCGGCCATGTCCTCAGGGTCGATGCCCACCATGCGCATGTTGTCCTCCAGCATCTTCGACTCGTGGATCCGCTGGCCGCCAGAAATGATTTCTTGCCCACGAACGAAGACGTCGAACGAGTTGGTGTATCGATCGTCGTCAGGATCGGGCATGGTGTAGAAGGGACGAGCAGAGCGTGGAAACTTGTCCAAGATGTAATAGTCGGTCTTGTACTTTTCTTTCACGAGCTCGCCCACCCGGATTTCGTCCCGGGTTGCCAGATCCTCAAGAGCCGAAATGGGCTCGCCGTCCTCGTTCAGCCAGCCGGAGTCGTTCAGCATCTGAATCGCGTCCTTGAACGGAATCCTCGGCGTTTCGTCCAGCCAAACCAGGTCTTCACTGGGAAATTGCTCCTTGATGATTTCCACTTCTCGACGGAATCTCGTGTAGACGCCCTGGAAGATGTGCTTCAAGGTGGCATCAATGACATCCATCATCTCGTGATAATGCTCCTCGATGGCCATTTCCAGATCCAGGCCCGTGTATTCGGTCAAATGACGATGAGTGTTGGAGTTTTCCGCACGGAAGACGGCCCCGATTTCATACACTCGCTCAAAGTCGGACGCAATGGCCATTTGCTTCGCGAGCTGCGGCGATTGGGCGAGGAAGGCAGGACGACCAAAATAATTCACCTTGAAGACGCTCGCTCCAGATTCAGTGGCCGCACCCTGACATGGTGAGCAGCGCATTCGAGAACACACGGAAACCGGGGACAAACCTGAAGCTTGGGGGTGTGAATCTCGATAAAGCGGCGCTCGTCCAGAGACGCACGGAAGAGGTTGCCAATGCCGGCCTGAATGCGGAAGATCGACTGTGAGGTCGCCGTCCGCAGGTCAATGATCCGGTTGGCCAATCGGGTCCGATCTGGAATCTGGCTCAGACGACCATCAACGCGTTGATCCTCGTCGAGGATGGTCAACTCGGCTTCCTGGACGGAGAATGGCACTGATCAGGGGAGGTTGGTCAGCGTCTCTCCTCGGACGGGTCCACCACAATGAACTCACCTGGATCAGCACGCTTGACGATGACATGCAGTTCGGTGATATGGACTTCGACGTTGTGAATGGATGCGGACTTGACCGGAATCTGGGGTTTCTGGAGAACACCCTTGACCAGCATGATCGAAGCGGTGCGCAGGTGCTCCGCCCAATGCACCATCAGCGGTCCGATCTTTCCAGGCTCTTCGACCAACACGCCCTGGAGCGTGGTGATCTGCTGCCTGAAGATGAGGAAGACCAATTTGGAGCCCAGGTTGCGGACATGGTGCAGTCGGCAGCGGAAGGTGACCTCTTGCCCGACCATGTCCTCGGTGATGGATCCCAGCTCGATACGGTGAACCGTGCCGCGTGTGGCCGACTGCATCAAAGGCAGCTCGCCGTATCGGGCCTTCATCTCATCGGTTTCGGTCTGAGTGGCCTCTTCCAAGCGCTTCTTGAGGCGCTCCGCCGATTCTTCGCTCTGCTCCAAGCTCAGTCTCGATCGATGTTCCCTCTTTTTCTGCTTCAAGATGGCGCGCTTCTGCGCATTCTTGCTCAGTCCGTCACTGTCAAAATCGCTCGTCTCCGAATCGTAGTCACTCGAGGAGACATAGCCCGTTCGATCCAGGTGTAGGACTTGTGCTAATGACCGACGAGGAGTGGGGCCTGGGCTCGAGCTGGCGCTGTGAGGAGCCTGCTCGCTGCTCGCCCTCCGGTCGCCATTCGGAGCATGTACACGCTGAGAGAACTTGCGGAGAACGGACATGATGGTGGTGGTGGCGGCAGCAGCAGCGGCAGATCGCAGACTCGGCAGTCGTCAAGGGGATGGAGCGGTAGAAATGTAGAACCCTTGTCTGCCAACAACCAGTGAGCTGGGCGTGAACGATGAGCTTAGACGGGAGGTAATCGGGGGGGCTCGGACCTTGAAGATAGCTGCAACAGTCGCTGGAGAGACCCGCAATCAGAGCGCAACAAATCCAATCCTCACTTCCGTCCAGCGATCTTCCCCAGAGAGCAGCCGGGCGAAGCTTTGAGGAGGCCTGAAGCGGAGAGAGAATAGACCGGCCACCCTTGGGGGGTTGGAGGGGCAGGAAGGGGGGGCTAAGCAGGGACGAATAGGGAAAATGGCCAAGGTTTGTGCGACCCAGATCTCAGATCAGAATGCAGGAGGGCGGCGACGACGTGAACCGCGACAGCAAAGGATTAGTAGGAGGAGTTTTCAAATGCAGAATCCATTAGCAATCTGATGTCGCTGAGGCGGAACCGGGATCCCCGGGAAGAGCAAAACAAGATAAATCAGAGGTTTGCTCAGCGGGAGCATGCTGACTCAGGCTGACCGGCCTGGAAGAACCAGCCAATCCGGGCCACGGATCTGTCGACCAGCGTCTATACGGGCTCAACGGTGCGGGAGTATCAACATGCAGATGGTCGCAGCATTGGCCGTGTCCCTCCCCTCTTTCATCCGACAGACACTCAACCTGCATGACGTCCTCCAAGCAGAGAGACAACTTCCAAAATGGGTCTTGCTCAGCCAAGCGGATCAGGGTTGACATGATGTCGTCATCCCAAGCCAGTGCCAATTTTTGCCCTGAGGAGTCGCGGATGAAGGAGGGTCGAGACCACGATACAATGTGGGATTGAATCTGCATCTGGAGGAGATATTGGATATCCTCACCTGCCGTGTCTATCGGGGTTCGTACGTGGTATGGCGATTCGAAGGGTGAACCTACAATACTTCTAAAACGACAGACTCAGCCCCGGGGTTTGAGAATTCATATACTCGTGGCCTTGGGACTCGTGGCCTTGGGACGCGTGTCTCTCTGCATGCAGTTTGCTCAGGTCAGAATATGCCGCGAAACATCCTGTTGGCTGAGGAGCAGCACCGGCGGGGATATCGTGATCTTGATTCCATCATCCCATGATCCCACTGCCGCCAATCTGACCCTGATAAGCCTCGCAACGTTGAAGACGTGTTGGCGCAGGTGGCGAGATGGTAGGCCAATGTGGGAGCGCGTCAGCGCCCAGAGCCACGATTGCAACATTCGTCCAAAGCAGCAGTCCTTGCGAACGCCGAAGCTTCGAAGATTTGGGAAGGTGAGCACAGGCACATGGCGCACGAACGCCACCTAGACGAATAGGCTCACGGTAGATAGACAGCTCGGGGCAATGGGACCTTTTCTGTGACCTTCGCGACCTTCGCTAAGGCCGGAATGTGGCCTAGTGCAGCCACTGGCGAAGCCCTGCCGCGCAAACAGCCGCAGTGGACTGACTTCGGAACACTGCCACCGACTGCATGCACGATCGCATATCTGGTGCCCCTTGCGAGCAAAAAGGATGGCGCGAGATTTACGGCCTTGGGTATTGTTCACGATCATGGCACATTGTTGAAACCCTTGACCACCTCACTCATCCGCTGGATCACCGACCGAGTGATTGATATACGTCGCCCTCCCCCTACCCCTATTCCTGCCATCGGCCGCCTGCGATGCAAGCGATTTGGCATCAGTCCGTGGAAAATACACATCTTCATACGATCCGCTGATTCTCCACATCTCCCTCCCCCGAGGATTCGACGGTGATCATGGCGGAGGCCGCCACAGAGGCCAAGGATCGCTCCTCGAAGCAGACCAGGATCAGCTTCACTGACATCCCCGAGTTCCACGAAGCGTCGACCCTCGAGCCGGTGGGAAACAGGCTGAGCGAGTCTTTTCGCGTCAGACCACGGCCGCGCTCCCTTTCCCACCATCTGTCGAGCAAGAAAATCCCGTCAAGAAGATGGCTGAAGGTGCAGGCTCGGTTCTGGCGCTGCCTCATGAGCCTGGGGATGCAATTCCACGACTTTGCATACCCACGTCCACCCAAGCCAACGTTCACACACAAGATCCCCACGGATACGGTGCCGATTGAACTATTTTTCTATCTCCCTCCAATCTATCACAGCTGCCTTCACGCCAACCCTTCGTACCACTTCCCCGTCGTCGTCAACTTTCACGGTGGCGGTTTTGTTCTCGGGGACGCGACCGACGACCGATACTGGGCACGAGTGGTCACGTCGTACACGCACAGCATCTTTGTCAGTGTCAATTACCGCCGCGCTCCTGAGTATCCATTCCCCGTCCCCGTCGACGACTGCGTGGAGGCTCTGGTCTACTTGTGGGAACATTCAGACACCCTCCACATCGATCCATCCAATGTCGCTCTCTCGGGCTTCTCGGCTGGCGCCAACCTCGCCTTTTCAGTCCCGCTGCGACTGCTCTACCACAGGAGGGTCCATGCCACGGTTGGCGGGGCCAAATCCGATGTGCTGGCCCACATTGGGACCAATCACGGTGACGATAGCTCCGAGTACGCTGTGGAGGAAGGCGATGACCAGGACGGCGACCATGACCACGATCACGACCACGATCACCACGACCACCTGGACAGCTACTCCTACCACTCTCACAATGATCCCAATTTCGCCACTCCTCATCAGTCAACCTCAAACCTCCTCCCCGGGGGAGCTTCGAGTGGGCTGATCATCCGCACCATCGTCGCTTGGTATCCGCTCCTGGATTGGACCATGTCCCGACCGAGGAAGATTCGCGAGTCTCGCAATCCGAAGAAGTGTCTCCCCAAGACTTTTACCGACCTCTTCGACTTCAGTTACCTTCCTCCGCCGGACGTTAACGGCCACCATCGTAGTCCTTACGCGTCGCCGGGCCTCGCCCCCGACCACATGATCCTGGACGGCCTCCCGCGCGACATTCAGATGTGGCTCTGTGAGTGGGACATGCTTCTGCGTGAAGGACAAGCCTTCGCCGAACGACTCGACAAGCTGGGCAAGAACATCAAGAGTAGGTCGATTCCTCGCGTCCCCCACGGGTGGGACAAGTCGCCGAACCCGTTCCGCGATCAAGCGGCGATCGATATTTTGTATCAAAAGGCCGCCACCGGATTGCGGGACGTCTTTGAACATCCCGAAATAGGTCTCCGCGGGAATGGTGCGAGCTCGTTGTATGACGTCGAAGACGTCATCGAGAGACAGCCCAGGATAAGCATGATCCCGATGTGATGTCGGCCTGGAACTCTTTGTGCTCGTGGCTCGAGGTGGGTCCGGGAGGAACCGACCGGAGGCGTGGCATCACAGAGACGGCCTCCGGAAAATGATCCGTACCAGCACGCCCCATTTTGGTTCTTTTCACCCCGGTGAGTCACATAAGGTCCAAGTGCTATTCATTGGACAGTGTACAGTTAGTTTGGTTTCGACGTACATAAGTGCTGGGATTAGAGTTGGGCTTGGGTTGGCACTTGCTTACAGAATTGACCTGGGAGAAGACGAAGCAACACGATCTAAGACGAGTCATGATAACGAGGTATGGTGTTGCGGCGCATAGGTGTTGGTCACAGGCAGCCTGTCTGCCAGCCGGTACGGCGTGGCACATCCAGGAGGCCGGCATGGTACGGTGTGATATTTTCATCATTTGTATTCTCACTCTCACCATTCAGCCTATTCCACACGGGATCCTAAAAGGACGGAATTAGAATCAAGCAAAAGTAGAATCAGAGCCAAGACAGAGATCCGATCAACTAGTGCAATCCTGATATCATGTGAAGATCATGGACCCGCCACCATCTGATCTCGCGATCTACAACGTTGTCAATGCTTCAACTGAGGTAGAGCGGGCTCGTAAGGAAGCAAAGTGAGATTGCGATCGTATTGTTCTGGTAAATACCCAGGATTGCCTGGATCTTTGGCCTTGGGCAGTCATGAGCCAGGTAGTCTATGCACATAGCATAGGATGATCTTTGCTTGAGGTTGATGTGTGTATCGGCTGTGGAATGGAAGAACTGGAAATGAATAATTAGTATACACATGAAGATCGGGTGCCAAAACTGTGTCCATCTCTCAGTTATAGCTAGAAATTGCTTTCTAGTTCGCCATCATCACGCGTTTAGACCCGTCCAAGGGATCGCCTCCTGATGGGTTCAGCAGCCAACCGCAAAAATCAGTATTTTTTGACTCCATAGCTCATCGCGCGGTAACCTCATCAGAGAGAAGGGTCGGACGCTGACCGGTCGTGCCAGTGAAGAGATTCGTGAGGGGCATTGTCGAGGAAGCTGTCAAAGAAGTTCTGGTGTGACCGTGTCATGAAGAGCTGGCATGGGTAAAGAGATGTCCTGAGATACTGCCGCTTCGTTGTGAGTGAGACAGGGCGCCGACAGTTGGAATGGGATGGAGATCTCCTAGATTGGAATGTCCAGTCAAAGTGTAGACTGCGAATTGACAAGCATGATCAGGTGTCTTTTTGTGTTCAGGAGCAAGTTGTTAGGGGCCGATTGTCTGAGAAGGGTCGCGGCAGCCGACCAAGGGTATGAGAAGACTGGCCGTGCGGTGGAGAGCATCTACTGAGGGAATTCTTCAACCACACCGTCGCCACGGAAGCCAGGCCTCCAGCCCACGTGGCCACGGTGAGAACGGAGCTTGGCTTGTTGGGGGAAGTGGTCATGTCCCCAAAGAGGAAGATCTCGCTGCAACAAGAAAGGCAGTCTGCGAAAGAGAGCCAGGTCGGACACTTGGTGGGTGCCAGAAATAGTAGCGCGTTGATGGAGAGAAAGGAGAAGGAGCAGCAAAGAAAAGTCCAGTGAAAGTACCATGCGGACTCTGTTTTGGAAACAATGCCGACGAAACGCGCCGCAGGCTATTTCGACATGAGCCGAATGGACCTGATGAACCAAACAATTTGAAAATAGTTGGTTGATTCTAAATGGGCGGCGATGGTGTCAGCAAAGCGATCATGCGACCCAGGATTGTGTTCTCCTCACAGGACCATCTGGTGCTGGAATCATGTTGATCCCAGTCATAGTCATACTGTTTGCTCGTCAACGATGTGACCGAGTTTTGGCGGGCATCAACATGATCCGGTCATGGTGGCCTATTGCAAAGGGTGAAGCCTTCACGTGACCATGCCCTCCCATTTCTCTGTCTGTGCGGCGGCCATTGAGGGTTGCGGAATATCGGCGTTCTTTCGGGCTTGCCTCCCAATTCGAGACAACAAGAGAAGGCTCCACAATCATAGATGGACTCAATTCGTGCGATTTCAGCCAGCATGACCCCCGTCACATTCCTCGAGGCTTTGACTCCGGACACCCGTCAATTGAATACCGTACATTCCGGCGATACACGGATCATGTTCCTATGTCTCATTGACTGTGACAGCTCTGCCCTCCATAAACAGGTGGCGCAGGATCGCGGCCGCATGTCCCCGAGGGTGGCCTGGAGAGTCGCCCTCATCCGGTACATGGAAGGCTGGCGCTGATTTGTAGCGGCATCTCTGCGACTGCAGCAGCTAACCCAATCCAGGTCTTGGTTGATCTGACTGCAGCGTGTCCATCGCCGCGTCATCAATTCAGGGTGGGAGGGGTGCAGAGGGTCGTGGTTGTGATGACAAGCAAGGCGCATGCGGGGAAGTTCATCGGTTTGAGAGAAGCAGATGACAAGTGGCACCAGACTTGCCGCCTCGACATTCCACGATGGAACCTTTCCAAACTTCAGCTTGGAAGGGACCGATCGCTTCCCACAGACCTGGATATTGACGCCGCAGGACGGCGTCCAATGGCATTATCCATGGGTTCATTGAATCCGTGCGCAGTCATCCGATGGCTGGTGATGGTTTGCGTGCCACGTGCTGTTACCGTTGAGGTGCTGCTGGTGTAGGCGGGTAGGGGTGAGTGCGTGGCATGGCCAGCGACAGTTCATACGGCCTCCAGGCTATGATATCAACTGGAAGAGGGAGTGGGAGACCGTTAGTCTCGTTCCCGTTGCTGTCGGTCACGTATGGGAGGGAACTTTGCGCCCAACCGTCTCAGTGCGGGAGACTTGGGCAGCGACGCGATGGCGTAATTGTCGTCGCTGCACAATCAAGATTCGTCGCGGGAGCTGCGGTAGTGGTAGTGATAATGGTAGATTAGTATTTTCAGACTCACACGACAAATCAGAGTAGACTCGATTGACGACAGGCCGTGGCGGTGAGTCGGCCAGACAGGATTGAGAACTCATCTCACCCAATAGTGTCTCGCGCAAGGGTCGTCTGTCAAGACACACCTCGCCGTCGCCATTACCATCCTCTTCCTCGTTTGTGAATCAGAGTTGCTGCTGCCAGAGCTGCGCTGCCAGAGCTGCGCTGCCAGAAGTTGTCGCCGTTCTGGTGCAAAAGTGTCGGCCTTCTACGCTGTCCGATAAATCACTCAGGAACCGGGGTTGGCTAGGCGACGAGTGTTATACTCGGGGGTTCTTCGGCCGCGTATTCGGCATTTTAATGTGGATAAATGTAGCATCAATGACAACGGTCCTGAAACTCGAAAAATGCGCAGTGGACATGTCCATAACAGTACCTGCGTGGCAGCAAAAAAATGCCTCATAAGGACGAAAACGGATGCAAACACCGGGTCCTGCGGACGGCGCCTCGCGGCAAAAGAAGACCGAGATCCGCCCCCACGAGTTGCAGCCACTCAAGGTGTATTATTCAACAGCAATCGTCCAGCGCGGGTCCACTGCGGTGACCTGAGACAGAAGGCGCGGACGTCCAGAGCCTCAGGTGCACCGGGTTTTTTCAGGGCAATCTTGTGGGCAACAGAACCAGCCCGGCGGATGCAATCTCTGGCTTTGTTTACCGATTGAGTTGGGGCTCCTCAGTTTTTCTGGTGCGTCAAATGGCTTGGCGCTAGTGGAAATCAGGGCGCAAAAGCTTCAATGATGAGTGGGTCCCAAATTTGTTTTGAATCTCGCAACCAGCTCTTGACGGGCAGATCAATCAGCCTACGGACCTGGGCGCCCCATGAACGCGCTGTGGGATCTCGGCCCGCCACCGAGAGGCGAGGAACGACGACGAGTGAGGGAGAAAAAAAGTCTGTTAATCAGGATGAATAAGCTCGAAGAAAAGGTCGATCAACATTCTGAAGAAAAATTGAGCCAGATCCCGAGCGGCAAATGTACACACACCCCAACCTTGCAACCGACATGCGGGATGGACAGCCAACTTGGTCCAGTCGGAGGCATCGCAGACACCGCGTCGGATGGGGGGGAGGGACCATGACCCAGGGACCAAGGCGAACAAGGTGTGACCATACCAGACCGTTCAAATGACGGCGCCCTGCCGAGTGGAGCATCTCTGCCAGTCTGGAGCGTGGAGCATGGAGCAGGGTTTGAGAGAACTGCGGCTGCTAACGCTGCCAGGGCTGGCTGCCGACCATTCGCGATGCGGGCAATGATAGGACGTAATGGGTGAGCCAATGCCCATGATGGGCCAGAGGGCATTGGTGATGGGCATGGGCAATAATATCTCGCACTTCGCACCTCGCTCTTTAGAGCTCGCTCCTCGTCCACATCACATATCCCTCTGGTCCATGCGGGCTAAGGCTTGCCCTTGTGAGTTAGTGAGTCGACCACCTTGGCGAGCCCAGGCGAGCCCAGCAAGCCGAGCAAGCAACTTACGGCGTGCATCGCCGATGGCAGGGCAGACGTGCGCCAGATTTCCGTGTCCTCCGCCATCCGCCGGGCCCAGGCCTGAGGAAAGAAGAAAAGTAACGCCGTGGGAGCAGTGGCAGCCGTGGCAGCAGCGGCGGCAGCAGAAACAGCAGCGGGATCACCAGCAGTGAGCAGGACACCATGTGCCATGTCTTGGATTTTCACCGCGGTCGTCGTCATCAAGAAGGATGCTGGTGGCATCCAGTTCCAGGACTCACCGGAATAGGAAGTAGTAGGAGACATAAACAAATACTATACCTAGCACGGTGTCGGGGACTTCAGACATGCGCGCTCACCTCATCGGGGCAATATTGTATTGGATTCCTTATTCACACCCCTCCATCTGGCTCTTCCCGGCGGTCGGTGCACCTTCCCTGCGATGCCCACGTCATGGAGTTCCACACAGACTCCCGAGTGGGGAGATTGCGGCCACTTGGACCGACCCAGTGCGTTGCTCATCCTGCAGCGCAGCAAACCCGCGCAGAGCCGACCAAAGAACTGTCAGTTACTCCTTACCGGGGGCACACCCACCACTCAGAGATACAGATTCCCCCAAACGAACCGTCAACCTTTTTCCACCCCCCCGGTCAGTGATCAAAAACTGGCCAGCGGATGTGACACGATCCCAGAAAACTTTCCCTTGGCTGAGAGCGGCGACGGCCTGCTGCTAGGCTCCCCGGCACACGTAAAACGGCGCCGTCGCTGGTATTATCCGGTACGGGCGATCGTAAGCAAAACAATCCAGGTACGGTCAGTCCTTATCAAATGGCTCACGCGGCATGCTCGCTGACGTGAAGCGCGAGGAAAGCTTAACCAGCCAACCAGGGCGCGCTCCGGTGCTGTTGGTGAAGCTATCGCAGCTCCACGGCTTGACGGATCGCTGGTGGAGCCCGTGTCCTCCAGTCGCGGTTCCCTCGAGGTGAAGCTCTGCCCATTTTTCCTCGCTCGCATGTTGTGAACGGACTTTACTTTAAAGAGGGGTTGATACGGCAAGCTCCATCTCTCTTTTCCTCTCAGCTTGGTCTCTGCGCCTGACCTCGTCCTCGTCGCTTCTTTTCTTTCACTCTCTCTCTCTTTTCTTCTTTCCTTGCCTGCGTACTAACTCTCCCCTCCGACAGCGACCATGGCGGAAAAGGACCTCGAGAACGGAGACCCCAAGAGGGAAAGAATCTCTTTCGCCGACGGCTGGGACCCTGATAAAGATGAAGGTGAATACGCGAACTTGATCCGATACATCTCGACGTACCGAGATCGTCGCTTCTCCAAAGCGCCCTCCCAGGTGTCCGGCGAGGAAGGGGGCCAGGCGGCCAAGATGAAGGTCCCCTTCTACAAGAGAATGTTCGGCGTCCGTGCTGGACTGGGTGAACTGTATGAAGTGCCGGAAGAATGGCTCAACACCGACATCAAGACCGGTCTCACGTCGGCCGAGGTCGAAACGAGAAGGCACAAGACCGGTTTCAATGAACTACAGACCGAGAAGGAAAACATGTTCTTGAAGTTCATCGGCTACTTCAGAGGTCCCATTTTGTACGGTATGTCGACCGCACCTGATGTTGATGATCCCCCCGAGGCCAACCACCTTACTCACGGTTCGACACAGTCATGGAACTCGCTGTCCTCTTGGCCGCCGGTCTTCGTGACTGGATCGATTTTGGTGTCATCATTGGCATCTTGATGCTCAACGCCGTCGTCGGTTGGTACCAGGAAAAGCAGGCCGCCGATGTCGTCGCCAGCTTGAAGGGTGACATCGCCATGAAGGCCACGGTCGTTCGTGATGGTCATGAGGTCGAGATCAAGGCTCGTGAGATCGTGCCGGGTGACATTGTAAGTCTCGCCATCTCTTTTCCGGGCCGGACTGGCCGCCGGTGATTCGACACTGACGGGTGATGCAGCTCATCGTCGAAGAAGGCGCCGTCGTCGCGGGTGAATGCCGTTTGATTTGTGACTACAGCAACACCGCCGGCTTCGAGGAATACAAAGAGATGATCAACGATCCCGAGGGATACCACTCCAAAAACCACACCGATTCGGACGATGACGAGGAGCAGCATGTGGGAACATCCATCGTCGCCACGGACCAGTCGGCCATCACTGGTGAATCATTGGCCGTCGACAAATACATGGGCGATATCTGCTACTACACCACGGGTTGCAAGCGCGGCAAGGCTTATTCGGTCGTCACCGAGTCGGCGCGCGGTTCCTTCGTCGGCAAAACCGCTTCGTTGGTTCAGGGTGCGACGGATCAGGGTCACTTCAAGGCCATCATGAACTCCATCGGTACCGCGCTCCTGGTTTTGGTCGTCTTCTTCATTCTCGCCGCCTGGGTCGGTGGTTTCTTCCACAACATTCGCCTCGCCACGCCGGAAGAGAGCTCGATCAACTTGCTCCACTACGCGCTGATCCTGCTCATCATTGGCGTCCCGGTCGGTCTGCCCGTCGTCACCACCACCACCTTGGCCGTCGGCGCCGCCTATCTCGCCAAGCAAAAGGCCATTGTCCAGAAGCTGACGGCCATTGAGTCTCTTGCCGTAAGTGACCTCATCCCCCGTCAGATCTCACTGACCACAAATCCAGGGTGTCGACATTCTCTGCTCCGACAAGACGGGCACGTTGACCGCCAATCAGCTCACGATTCGTGAGCCGTACGTGGCCGAAGGTGAAGATGTCAACTGGATGATGGCCTGCGCCGCTCTGGCTTCCTCGCACAATCTGAAGGCTCTCGACCCGATTGACAAGATCACCATTCTCACGCTGAAGCGCTATCCCAAGGCCCGTGAGATCCTCCAACAGGGCTGGAAGACGGAGAAGTTCACCCCGTTCGACCCGGTCTCGAAGCGTATCACGACCCTCTGCACGCTCAAGGGCGAGAAGTGGTCGTTCTGCAAAGGTGCTCCCAAGGCCGTCTTGTCCATCGCCGAGTGCGACGAAGCCACGGCCAAACACTATCGTGATACCGCCGCCGACTTCGCCCGCCGTGGTTTCCGTTCTCTCGGTGTCGCGTCGAAGCGTGGTGATGAGCCATGGAAGGTCATTGGCATGCTGCCCATGTTTGACCCCCCTCGTGAGGATACGGCCCACACGATTCTGGAGGCCCAGAACCTGGGTCTCAGCGTGAAGATGTTGACGGGTGATGCCATCGCCATTGCAAAGGAAACTTGCAAACTCCTGGCGCTCGGCACCAAGGTGTATAACTCGCAGCGACTCATTGCCGGTGGCGTCGCCGGTACCGCCCAGTATGATCTCGTCGAGAAGGCCGATGGTTTCGCCGAAGTGTTCCCCGAGCACAAGTATCAGGTCGTCGAAATGCTTCAGCAGCGTGGCCACTTGACGGCCATGACCGGTGACGGTGTCAACGACGCTCCGTCGCTCAAGAAGGCCGACTGTGGTATCGCCGTCGAGGGTGCCACCGAAGCTGCCCAAGCCGCCTCCGATATCGTCTTCCTGGCTCCCGGTCTCAGCACCATCGTCGATGCCATCAAGGTCGCGCGACAGATTTTCCAGCGCATGAAGGCCTACGTCCAGTATCGTATCGCTCTTTGCCTGCACTTGGAAGTCTACCTGACGACCTCGATGATCATCATCAACGAGACCATTCGGACCGATCTGATTGTCTTCCTCGCCTTGTTCGCCGATCTGGCCACCATCGCTGTCGCCTACGACAACGCCCACTATGAGCCTCGACCGGTCGAGTGGCAACTCCCCAAGATCTGGGTCATCTCCGTCGTCCTCGGTTTCCTCCTGGCCGCCTCCACGTGGATTATGCGTGGCTCTTTCTACCTTCCCTCCGGTGGCATGGTTCAGAACTTTGGCAACGTTCAGCTGATGCTCTTCCTTCAAGTCTCGCTGGTGGAGAACTGGCTTATCTTCGTCACTCGAGGAGGTCAGACTTGGCCCAACTACAAGTTGGTGGGCGCCATCTTCGTGGTCGACGTTCTCTCCACCCTGTTCTGTGTCTTTGGTACGTATCGATCCCGCCCTGAGTCGTTCTCTCGGCGCATGAAACTGATGCTGTTTTGCAGGCTGGCTCGCCGGCGCTCCGGAGCAATTCTTCACCGACCCGCAGGACCATTTCTCGCGGGATCACTACAGCAGACACACATCGATCGTCACCGTCGTCGTCATCTGGGCCTACTCCATTGGTGTCACCATCGTCGTCGCCATCGTCTACTTCTTGCTGGTGAGCATGAAGTCGATCGACAACCTCGGCCGTGCCACTCGCAGCCATGCCGACACCACCATGGAGAACATTATCTCGCATCTCAGCCGTGTCGCTATCGAGCACGAGACTGACGTGCACGGCAAGAGCAAGTGGGTGCTGGGTAGCAGGGCCACTGGCGAAGAGGAAGAAGAGTAAAGGGGAGAGTGAAGATGTTTTGTAACTGAAGCGTCACAACATCTTCACCATTTCATAATTTGAGCTAATAGTGAAGCTACAAGAGCAGACATTACGTGTTTGTGTGAACCAGAAAAAAACGAAAATCGAGTGTATTCACCAGTCCCTCGCGTAGTCTTCGCAGCTCAACATGAAATTTCTAGTACAATTGGATTCATAATTATACAACCCATGGATCGTAGAATGCATTATGTGCACTTGTGGATTGGCTGCCTTGGTCCGTCGGAGAACGAACCATGCCGCTGCCGTATCCATCCCCTTTACCTCATAGCTTGTACTCATTGTCGTCCGACCCTACAGCCTATAGCAGCTGCAAATAACTGGTTGACAGGCTAATTGGATGCACCGTTTATTATTGAGGGCAAGGGCCACGGCAGGCAATGTCTTGCACGATCGATTTTGGCTTTTTGGATTCGTATAACTGGGCTGATTGGCGGACTCACTATACTGGTGGACAGTGCACACAGATACAGATCACTGGTTAGTGACGCCTGCCAACTTCAAATGGCATTGGCTTGGACACATGGACAGGTGGCAGTTTGACATCGACGTCGATAATGGCTGACGTTGTCACGGTCGTTGAGATTGATGTCTGTCTGTGCGTGAGGGTGTGTGAGGGCGTGAGGGCGTGAGGGCGTGAGAGCGTGAGGGCGTGAGAGGGCGTGAGAGGGTGTGTGAGGGTGTGAGGGCGTGTGAAAGGGTGTGAGGGTACGTAAGAGACGTAAGAGTACGTGAGGGTATGTGAGTGCCTTACCTCGGAGTTGGCCAGGTTTGCCTTTAGAGTTCTATTGTGCCGACCGGCGGCCATAGCTTGACGATGATAAACTTTAGCCTCCGTAAGTCGTGTATTGCTGGTGAGTACGTGGCTGATGGCAATTGGTCCGCGTTGGAGCTATGTTGTGCCACGCAGCGGCGACGGATTTGACAAATCCCGCGCACAGGAGGTTTGGTTGCAAAGATGATAAGGCAGACACATGGCTTGGGATATAATTCTGCACCAGAGCGAGAATGTTCTAACCGCATCGATAAAATGGAGTTGTGGCCGTGAAGCAGATTTCTGGATCCACAGGTCCATTCCATCTGGCAATGAGTCTGGCGGAGATGTATCGAAGGATTCGGTCAACCCAAGAAGATTTAGTTTAGAGGGAGTTCATTGAATGCCTCTATTATGCAGTAAAGCCGAACGGAACCAATTCTGGGTGCTGAGCTCGCAGAGGGAGAGTCGTCGTGCTCGTACGTGCCCTTCACATTCTTGCCATGTAGTCGCACACATATTGTTGTGAATTTTCGAGGCCGTGATGAAAAGACCTGAAGCCGGCAACAAGCCTGGCTGTGTCTTGCTGGTGCGGAAGTCGCTTTATTTTGGTTCAGATAATTTTGGTCGTTTATCTTTTGCGCCACAGCCATCACTATCTGTGCACGGTCCCACACTCTGAACAAGTTTGTGGGAATGTATGACACTCTCCTTCAGTTGCGGTCAAGAATCAGTTATGGGTTCCTTGCTTTTGCTTCACCATCAAGGCGCACACTCTCGTCCAAAAGAGTGTCAAAGAAAAAGACTCCGAGATTCCGCTGCGATAAATTGAACCCGAAGGGTCACGATGTCATAGATAGTGATGCTGATCACTACTGTTGCGGTCATTGCCATCTCATTTCGAGCACGAGGTCTCGTCGAGCAGCATCAAATCAGTATGACACGGCTTTCTAAATAGGGTTCCAAATCAGCTCAGCTCCATACTTCATCGACGGGGAGTAGAAAGAGTATATACTCGGCTCTGAACCTGTCCCTGCTCGTCATCTCAAATCCTAAATGTCCTTCAACAAATTGGCCAATCCTTCCGCTGTGGTAGCTGCGGTACATTCAGCTGTTTAAGCATTCTCGTCATTCGCAACTTCGAGATGCGAATGAGCCATCAGACGAGAGTGGAGATGGAATCAAGAAAAAGCCCTCATCAGGCCGTACCTGTTTTCCAGCCCAAAAACGGTCAGGGAACCTGTCGTCCTCGTCTTGTATACAGCACTGCAATCTTATTTGAAGAAAGCTCAACGTGCGATACGGTGTTCCACATGCAAAGGCCGTTGAAACGGGTAACAGTCGAGGCTCTGCATTCTGTCCCTTGATCTGAAGCATCTTCCTGCCGAAGATAGCTAGTTTCGACTAAGAGGGTAGGACTTTGAGGCGGAATCGAGGGCTCAATGCATTTTCAGCCTCGTGGCGGTAGTGACTTCAGGGGATGGGTAGTGTGGTGACGGCGCGCGAACGATAACTCGGACTGGATTCCTTGAGACATTATCGCATTGCTGAGGGACTGGAGGCTAATGAGACAAAGTATGAGGAATTGGTGTCGTTGGCTGCATGAAGGTTGTAAGTATGTTTCCTCACATACACAGACAAACGATACATCACCAGTAGAGGACCATGATCCACTCCGAGCGCTCTCAGGAAGGCATCCGTGGTTGCTAGCGTCCTGGTATAGGCCACGGGTCAAAAACAACAAGAATAACAATACGACGCTGGCAAGGAAGTGGAACCCAGATCAGAGAATGAAGCGGCAGGGATTTTGATCATGAGCCAATTTCGATGCTGAGAGTGGGCGTCCAAAAGCGAAAGCCACGGCCACAGCCCGTTCGGCGGACCAGAAATGTGTTACACAAACTAATGTGGTTCCATGTTCTTCAAGGACTCTGACCCGGTACCGCTTCCGCCCGCCATCCCTGGTCAGGTATTCCAATCTTTGGCCTTCCCTACATCGGCCGGCGACAAGGCGCAGCGGGGAATGTTTAGCGTCTCTTGTAAGGCGATTTGTGTTCGCCTCGGATTGAATTTGCGCAGCGCGATGCAGTCGCGAATGCGCGGTGGCGCATGGTCCTTTCCGAAGGTCGCGGCATGGCACAGCGGGCCTGGAATTGGGTTTCTCAGCAACGTTCCCGAGAGGGTTCCAGATGATGGTATCCACCAGTGAATGACACATGGAGCCAAGTTGTCACAAACCGCTGATTGTAAGAGGGACTAAAGCAGGCTAAGCCAGGCCGCGAAACGATTGACAGCGGTGAGATATCTGTTGGGTCGCTGTGGTATTGACCACAAAGAAAGCCAGCCTGGCACCAGGCGAGGCCTACCACACCGGTCGTGAGGGTGTGGCCCGATTGTGGTCGGTTGACTCTCGTCGTTTCGGTCTACTCACCTCTTGATGGACCCAACCGGGCCGTTATGCGTCTTCGCAATTTTGGCTTCGTCAAAGAAAACTCAAAGTTATTGGGATGATCCTGGCCTGGACGCATGTTTTCAAGGCGTCGCGATCGCTGAATAAAGTTGGGGGCGTTGCTGCAGGGATAATTAACGACACGGCGCTTACGCGAGGACGATTGACCGCTTTGGCGGCCACCTTCGACTCTTCGATTCCGCCGGGGCCCGCATGGCTGTCTGCTGCGTTTCAACATGTCTCACCGCGAGGAACTCTTCGTCAAGAGGGGCTGTGTTGGCACCGGCTTCGAAGCAGGCCTCCATCGAGAGGTGACCTCCTGGCCATGTACGATCTCTCAAAATCTTGGGCATCCAAGATGATTGCTATTGGATGATAACTTAAAATTCGAAAGGGGCTTTGTTCTTCGCTGCGCCGTGTAGGTCCGTCAGCCGACACGCTGCCGCTCGTTATCCCCCTGCAGTAGAGGCGGTCTCGGTTCGTTGGGCTCACCCGGCCGGCCTTGCAAGGTTGAATAAACGGGGGCAGTAGAAACAGGCGAACTCTGGCAGGCGGATGCTCGTATCTTTCCACGGATCTTCGAAGAGGTCTCTCGGTGGCAGTGGCCGTCCACGGGGCAGGACCCTGTTGCACAATCCATCGCGCTTTGACATGTGTTGTGGTGAGACCGATGATCGGGGTGAAAACCTCACCATTCGATCGGCCCTGGTGCCTGCATATTCAAACCCACGGCGTTGGAACCTGAGGGACATATGCTCAAGCCACGGCTTCATCTAGGAGCATTCGCGCCCGTCGTTCGTGTCTGTCAAACGGGCCGCCTTCTGACTTTGCATTCACATTGCCTTTACCATCCACACGGGTTTGATTTTCAATAACGGCACCTCAGAACGAGATTGAAATCATTCATGACCCAGTTAACTTCGAAGCCGGACCACAGCTGCTCTTTCCCAGGTCGACAAGGCTTCGGTCGCATTCCTGCCTTCACGTCGAGAGATCAGATGTTGACTGAGAACAGGCTGAAATCTGCCCTGTCCACGGATGGCACGGAAGCCGTATTCCGGGATCACGATCCGCGCCGCTGGCGCTCTGCTGAGGCATGGCCGAGAAGAACCGGGGCCATGTCAAAATGCAGCGCCACTTCGAACCCCTGCTCATCAGCCATAGCTTCCTGCCCACGACAATCCGTTCCCATCACTGACGTGGCAGCTCCTTTCTTCCCTAGTGCTTTACAGACACAAAAGTCGGTGTAAGGAGAATGCCTAAGGAGAGTCCAAGGCAGGCGGGAAGTCGTGCAAACGCGGGCTGGGAGACTAGTGCCGTGGACGTCAAGAGAAAAGGGGCTAAGATGCTGACTGGACGTACAAGTGCGAAAGGCAGGATATATATGTCGTTGGCCACCTCAACGAGGAATCACCATCTTCGAGCCAGGATTTGTGCACTGTCCGGAAGACGGCTCATAATCTGCGAGCGGTCCAGTGGCCATGGCAAATGTCGACGGCGATGGCAGTGTCGCAGGTTCAGAAGCTGGGGAATCCCGGTCCAGTATTTCAGGGAGTACAGACTCCGATCGGTGGTCAATGAGTACGCACGCCCATCTCTGTCCTGACAATGGTGGAATACCAGTTAACGAGAAGAAGGTCCTCGCGCCGATAGTCCAAGCCGGAGTGTTGAAATGGATAAGACGGGATCCCAAGACGAGAGCACTCCAAGCCGGAGTGATGAGATGAATGTGACGGGATCCCAAAACGAGAGCAGTCCAATCACGGAGTGCCTGGTCGGGTTGGGCTCTGTGGCCATGGAACAATTCAACAACGAGGACAACTTTGACAACGGCAACAACCTCGATACCGCCCACGAGCTGGATGAAGACGTCGCCTCGGAACCCGAAGGGGATGACACAACCACGCCAACTCGCGATGAGAGCTCGCCCGTGCCTGTTGGTCAAGGCAACCATGAGGAAGAAGGGTTTGATGGCAGTACTGGCTTCCCGCAAAACGATGTAAGACTCTGCACCCAAAGACAAACAATGCCGGCAACAGACGGGGTGAGACTGACTGTGATGAAGGACCGGTCTTCCACTCAGCCCTGACCTGTGGACACGGCACGTCAGTAATCCTCTGGTATGGGTTCACATTGTTTGTCAAGTACTAATGACTGATCAGAGAGAAGATTGGGTCCACCGCTGAGCCCTTGTCGAAGCAATCGTCAAGCCAGGCCGAGGCTGCTTTCAACGCCCTTTCGGACTAAGGATGAAAAATTCATCACAAGTTGCACAGATAGCTAGAAAGTTGGACTGACCTTGCTGATACGACTCCATGCCACAGACTTTCCATCCGAGGACGTTGCCAAAGGTGCCACAGCTTGTAGTGATGACCTCGTGATGGAAGACCGACCATGCTTCCATTCACTTTTTGGCCTAACGCAGGCCACAGCAACCTCGTTTCGAACTCGGGGTGCCAGAGTCCAGTGGCCGCGAATCAATCGTCATATGCCAGGACGTTCCGGGCGTCTTGCTGTTGGACAAGATCATCAGCAAATTGACGCTTCCCGGACTGATCTTTCCATCGCCCATGCTCCCCTGTCGACCCGTTCTGCTTCTGTTCTTCCTCTTTCCTCTCGGACCGTCTCCGCTCTATCAACAAGCGTTGAATCTCTGAGTGGCGAAACATTCTGATTTGCGCTTCTGTCAATGTCCTCTTGACACCGTCTTCATAGTGCCCGAGCCCGTCGTCAGTCTCTTGTTCGACGCCCTGTCCTTCGTGTGCGCCATCTCCAACCAGAAATTGTATCTCTGGGACTCTCTGACCGGGAAAGTGAGCTGTGTGAAAGCGCTTCAACCGCTGAATCTCCTCCTGCTGCCCCATGAGCTCATTATTCGTCAACTCGTCGTCAGGTCGAGGGAACGCGATAGGTGACAACGCGACGGGATCGGCGGTATACGGCCGTGAAAGATGTTGAGGACGGGCCGGATTTTCCTGCTCCAACGTGACTGGATAGTCAGCAATCACCTTGGCCTCCTCGACGGACTTTTTTACTGGCACTATGGCACCTTCTGGGTTTCCTGTTATCAAGTCGTCTGTCTCCGGTTTAGGTGCCTGCCCTTTCGGGCATAGGTTACCGCCTAACCTTCCTGTACTGTTCCCTGAACTTGTTCAACACCAGAATCAGTCCTGCTTATTGGCAGTTGAAGATGTCCACTCTAAGCTTTCCTCGCACTCTGATCTCTCTGTACCTTCACACACGATCGCGCTCTTAAACGCGTCGGTTCGGTCTATAATGGGGCCCTCACGAGGAGATCTGGTCCAACTTACAGCTTCACCATTGGCGATGCCAAGGTCGAAATACAGTTAATGAAAGTGCCATACTCACTGCCGCCTCTATTACCACCTTCGAAAGAACTCATCTGCCTCTTGGAACTGATGGCGCTCTTGCGGCTCTGGTGAGGAGAGTCGTTGAGAAGAGTTGGTTCATCCGATAGATGAAACTCAAATGCCGCCCAATTCGGCTGGGGATTTGCCGACGCCAAGAATACCGTGTGTAGTCAGCATGCGATCAGTAAACACCAGAACCAATCCAAAGGTCATCAACTTGCATGAGATTAGCGCGGGACGAGAGTCGCCTCTCCCTGTGGCCCTGGTTGGTGTCTTTGGATTAGTATAGTCGTCGGGAGTCGCTGGACGTCGCCTCTGCGTCTGCATTTCGAGATCCTTCTTCAAGACTGATGTATTCATGATGACAAAAAGGCATGATTAGTAAAAATGGCAGAGGTAAGCAGAGCGGTGTTCAACAATATAAGAATGTCCCTTTGCTCTTTACTTGAGTCGACAGAGACCAAATCGACTTTCCATATTCACCAAGACCGCGGTTTTCTTCGACTACTCTAAGATTTGTGCTATCACTCACTGACTGCTTTGGCTATGGCAGGCGAACTTGTACTTCTTACTGGCGGCACCGGCCATGTTGGATACCGAACCCTTGTTGAGGCCCTGAGGAAAGGCTACAAAGTCCGCGCCGCAGTTCGATCAGAGGCCAAGATCGATGAGCTCAAAAGCGCAAAATCATCGCGGCCATACCTCGACAACCTGACCTTCGTCATTGTGCCAGATATCGAGAAAGACGGAGCCTTTGACGAAGCCGTCAAAGGCGTGGATTACATCGTGCACGTCGCGTCACCGCTGGCGAAACCGAGTGATGACGACGAGAAAAATATCATCCAGCCGGCCATTCGGGGGACGTTGAGCATTCTTTATTCAGCTCTCAAGGAGCCATCCATCAGACGCGCCGTCATCACGTCCTCGGTGGCTGCGGTCAGTCCAAGCACAGCCAGTGGCGTCTTTACTGCAGAGAATGTTGAACCCGACCCACAAGGACCATATCCGAACACGTTCGCCGCCTACGTAGCGTCCAAGAAACTGGTCTACAATCGCACACGCGAATTTATCGACAAGGAAAAGCCTGCGTTCAGTATCATCAACATTATGCCGACGTTCGTCATCGGGAAGAACGAGCTGGCCACGACGAGACAGGCTGTGGCCTCAGGCTCGAACCGCATTGCATTGACTCCGCTTCTGGGTGACCAAAACCCCGAGGGCATACCAAGCTTTGTATCCCACGTGGACGACGTCGCCTTTGTCCACATTGCCGCTCTCGATCCCAAGATTGGAGGAAACCAGAACTTCGGTGTCAACTACGACACCAACGGTATCCAGTGGGACGACGCCATCGAAATTGTGAAGAAGCATTTCCCCCAGGCGGTCGAACAGGGTGTCTTCCCGCTCGGCGGCCACCTCAAGTCGCTCCCTGGCCCATTTGATGCAAGCAGGACGGAGAAGGTGTTTGGCATTAAATTCAAGAATTTCGAGGAACAGATCATCAGTCTGGCAGGGGCCTACATTGAAGCCGCAGCCACAGCGTAAGAACCGCTCGCTCGGGAGCCAGAACGAAAGGCAGTACCTCTGATGTTGGGGTGTTGTAGGGAAGCGAGGTTATAACTTAACTCCATATATTAGAGATGTTTCCTGAGATATGCCTTGGACGTTCCAATTGTCATTTTATCCATCTCCTTAGGTCGACGAGATTTGACTGTCTCACCCTCATCTATGTTAGACGTAACAGGGCCAAAGGATTTATACCAGAAGAGTGATGCCAGAAGAGTTGCCAGAAGAGTGATGCCAGAGAGTGATGCCAGAAGGAAGGACGCTCTATTCATTCGTTGGAGTTGTTCAAGCAGATCAAGAGTAGTGGCGGGCCAGATAATTCTAATCTCGCAAACTGCTCTCTTCTGCGCCCAAGTCTCAGCTTGCATGATGCAATACACCACTAAGAGAGAGCACAGAGCAGCATGGCACTGTTCTGTTCCTCCCAGTCGTTCTCATCTGCTCCCAGCGCCGAGGTTGAAAGGCAGATCTGTCACCACATTGCCGATTTTCACCTTGAGAAGACTGAAATAAATATCAAGCTCACACAACTGGTCAAGCTTTATTGCCTCAATTCCTTGTTTGATTTGTTCCGAAGGCTCGGAAAGGGACCATGCTATGCTGATGTGGAATGCGTCCGAGCGGTCTGCTGTGAGCAGATCCGACTGCTGGCTCAAGGAGGATCTGCGCGGCGTTCGCTCTGGGCTCTGGTAGAGTAAAGGTAGTCCAAATCGAAGAGCGGATTTGTTGCACAGCGAGAGCAACTTGTTGAGCTCGTCATTATCTGGCTTCCTCAATCTCAGAACTAGGAAGAATCTCGTCCTTTCATGATTTGGTACCCAGTCAAGGCCGGTTACTCTGACGCAAAATGGTTTGACATTGCTGCCCATGAGATTTGCACCTAGGTTCTCTTGAAACAGGTCTCGTTGGTCCGTGTCGAGCACTAGAGGCGCGGAGAGGCTGACGTGGAGCGCCATCGGAGCGCCTAGTTCAGAGCGGGTGAATCGGTGGAGTCCCAACGCGACATCTGCGGATAGAGATGTCTGCTTGAGATAAGCCTCGGCCTCAGATATAATGTCGTCTAGTGTCGGCAGATCTCTTTTGGGAGGATACCCTCGTCCACATTAGCAAGGCGTCACATCAGGTGGGGCCGTGTCCCAGGACTTACACTCAAGATAGACGTGCGTCGGCCATTTGCCCACGGTGTGTGGAACATGGCGTGTACGGCCAGCGTGGAGGGACGGGTCGTCTGTGGTGGAAGTTCTCACGCTGGTGGCATACAAGGAATAAAAGGCCAGCGGCAGCGGTGGCGCGGCCCTGGAACTGATAGACTGATCGCCGTCATCATCGTTGGCTTTCCGTTTCCTATTCTTAGTTCCGTCGACGGTCTTTGCAGTGTCAGGCGCTTGAGTGCTTCGACCACCAACATCGGACTCGTCATCCGAGTCCGAGTATGACACCAACATGACGCCCGCGCATATTCGGTTCCTGCCAAGGAAGATGATCTGGCGATAACACGCGGCTGGTTGGATAGAGGAAAAGGCCAGTCACGACCCCTTGGAGAGGTCGATGATGGAGATCAGGTACGTCAGCGCTACTGACTTGCGGCGGCGAATGGTGATGACGGCAAAGACTCAGATGTCTCAGTTCACAAAGCCGCTATGCAGAGCGGGTGAACTAAAGACATGCCAACATGCACGCAGTAGTCAGGACCGGCACATGCGGATGGGGCATGGGGGGGGAGGAAAAAGAGTCCTGCACGCGCGTCTGATGTGCACAGGTGAATGATGACGTCGAGGTAGGCCGCCAATCAGTCCCCGCCTGCTAGCCATCGACTTTGCCGAATACTATTTGCCTGCATGCTCTAGCTGGACCTCTTCTCTATCCATGCATTGTTCCTGGGCGCACAACTCTTATTCAGCTTATTTCTGCTGGTGCCAGACAGCATCCTTCACATCTGGATTGTCCAGCCCGTGAACCAGAACATCAGATCAACTTTCTGTGGAAGATGGAGTCCTCGGACGACAAAAATTGGGTCCGTTGCCCTCACAGTCCAGATTGGTGACGCTAACCTGTACATCGTCCAGGCGTCCAAGTACCTGCTTGATCCTTTGACGGCGCCTCAGCCGTCTCAAGAGGATGGGCCTGGCACCTGTTTTCGGCTCAGGACAACCAATACAGCGCCCAGTTCTCCCGCCAGCCTGCCATCTCCTCCGAGTGCGGGGAGGACGTTGGCCAACACCAATCCCTATCGCAGGAGTTCTGGATCAATGATAAGCACGGCCAGAGTCAGCCGCAGTTTTTCTGTCCGGAGCAATGGGGCAGATTATCGAACCTCTCCGTCGTCAACGCCTCCCTATGCTAGGCGGTCTCCAACGTCCCCATTACGCCGGCAGGAAGCATTCGGCGAAACCCCATCGCCACGCCGTCGAAGAGGAAGCTCTCTGACCGAACGGTTTCCCGGGGACATGTCACACCGTCCCCTTGATACTCTACGAAGGGAAAAGGCCGTTGCGGATCGGTCGAAATATGCGACGAAGAAACACCATATTCAACCAGATACCATCGACAGCCTGGACAACGTCGCGGGTACGGCGTACCATCATGGAGGGCCATACGATGCGACTCTGTATGCCAGAAACAACTCGGCCAACTCTCCCTTACAGGCCGTGGCCGACTCGAATGCCGAGGCGCTCAAAGCCACTCCACGCGAAAAGATCGTCGACAGTGTTCAAGGCCGTCGGCCGCTGGATGGCGTGGCAGCGTATGCACCAGGAGAAGCCGACCGGAACGGTAACGTATACCAGTACGGGCGAGGCGATAATATGATGGTTGAAGGCGATCCCGAAGGAGGCGCCTACAAGCGCTGGCCGGGGGTCCAATATCATCCCGATGACGTCAAGGGCAAGGGTGAGCCAAGCTATACGATCGAGAAGGCTTTGAAAGACTATCGTATCAACGAAAAGGAGCGTGCGAAGAGTTTAGGGAGTGACGGCATCGAGATGAGCAGCCAGAGTCGACGTGGTAGTGGTGTCATCTCCCCCAACGGCGGCGATGACAATGAGAGCAAGATAGGCAGAAATGGAAGCATTAGTAAGAGACTCAGCGGCGGACTGAAGAAAAGATTTGGTAGTATCAAAAGAAACAAGGATCGGGAATAACGAGTGATGCCTGGATGGTGGACTGAAGAACAGATGTGGCATGATTGGAAGAAACAATGATCAGGGATCACGAGAGATGGCGCTTGGGTGGGCCTGGAGACGACGTTCTAATATTTGTCTGATAGATCTTGTGGAAACGTACTGTATGTGAGGTAGGCTGACATGTCCGGCGCACACAACAATCTGCACGAGTGTCAGGCATCCCAAGGATTATATGATCAGGGAGCAGAACGAGTATTCTTTGTTCACCGACGAAAACACTCCCAATTGATTGTAAGACGGCCTGAACCGGCCAGACCGACAACCCGGGGAAGAGAATCAATTTCCCTCCCCAGCACGTGATAGACCTCCAATTCCAAAGCTTTTCCGGTATCGGTCAGAATACACCAAGGTCAGACTGGAACCCTCCTCGGGCCATTCACACAAGTCTTCCCGATTCATTCCACGTCCGAAAAGAGCATCCTTTCACCGCATGGCGATCCCGAGGATGTCGTCTATGCCGGCGTCTCTTGCTGGAATCCCACTGATTGCGACTGGATACCCAACCCAACGACAATAAGTGAGCAGAAGATGAGGTTTCAAGGCTTGGCAGAGGCCAGACCGATTGCTTCGTGGGGTCTTTGACGGCAAGGATCTGGAGGATCGGGCGGGCACCCGGGTTTGAAGCGGGGTTGGCCGTACAACAGTAGACGAATTAACTGAACCGAGATGTCTCCTTGTGGTCTCCAGGCAAAGAATGAGACCAGATGCAACAGGGTCGGCCAACCCATGATAAGAGGAAACCCACATCCAACGTTGAGCTTTGATGGAGAGGCAAAGAAACTCGACTGGTGGGCCGTCTCCTGGGCAAGCTCAATATCGGAGCTCTCCTCGTTCGAGGGACCTCTGACATGGTCGTGAATGCAGGAAGGTCATATCATGTCATCTCCCATAAGGCCAAGCATTCGTCCTTGAAATTTCTTCCCCACCTCGTGCCATTTAACTTGAATTCCAGCAACCAGAATCGTCCACGGCATACCCTCCATCCCGTCGCCTGACACCACAGGCACGGAGACGAGGTTGGCGATGTTGGATGCCCACGTCACCAGCTCCGCCACCATGGCACCAAAGTCCGTGACGAGGTGTTCTTCGGCGACGGGGCCGGCTTCGATGTTGAGGTCGAGCGTCGTTAGAAGCAGTTGCAGAAGAGCAGGGAGCACGACAGGGTCGTGGGCCAACCTTGTCGCGCTTGTATGCAAAGACGTCAGCAGGATAAGCGTTTCGCGCGTCACGGTAGGCAGTTGGACGGCGTGCGGACCAAGGGTGGAGACCACGACGGTCAACGTCTGCAGGAAGAGACGCATCAGGTGTGGTTCGAAGAGCGTGGTCGACGAAAGGTTTGTGTGGGAGGAGAGCACGAGACTCATGCGGCAGCAAAGCGGGAGGTAGAGCGAATCTGCAAGCAGTTTGTGCAAGTTCTTTGGTATCCGCTGCGACCGTTCTTTGCTCTTCTGAGCCGCTTTCTTCTCGACTTCCATGCGGGAGGAGAAGGTGCGAACTTTGAGAATGTCGGGTCCAGTCATCTTGTCCGCGGCTTCCAGAGCGAGTGGCCGGAGGGTTGAGCGCTCAATCTGTCGGGCTGCCGCGTCGATGGGATTGTAGATTGCTGCAAGATGTGGAGGGAGACGTTTGGACGGAAACGCGGGGAGGGATTCATCACGGTCCTGTAGGGGGTCGTCTTTGTAGCCTGCCAGTTCTCGAGCAGCCAATCCCACGGTGGTGAGCAAAGAGGATCGTTGGGCGATAGAGAAGTCCCCTTCGAAGTACATGGACGCAATCCAGGGCCCAATCCTGGCGGGTGTGGATACCAGGCTGGCGATCAGACCTTCCAGACGGATCTGCTGCGATTCGCGTTTCGACATGCTTTCTTGTACGTTGATCAGAGCAGACACCACAGCGACCGCATTGTCGGAGAGTTCGTGGCCGAAATGGGCCTTCCGTCGGATCAGACCCGGGGCTGTCTTCAGGGCCAGATCAACAGCGTCTGGCTTGTCGTCCGCCTGCAACTGTCGAATCAGATCGATGATATAGACCGGAGCAGTGGGCTTGGAAGACCGCGTGATGAGCGTTGGATCGTCCTCCGAATCTGAAGGGTCATCATCCGGCTTTGGATATGGGACAAGGTCAGCCTCATCTTCGCTGGTCTCTTCCACTTCCTCGATAGAGATGATCTTGGAGTTTTGGATGCGGACTTGTGACTGTGGACGTTCTGGTCCACGTGTGGCCTTGATTTGACGCCGGGTTGTCCTTTGCACAAAATCTGGCGGCTGCTGGGAGAGGAGAAGGAGGTCATCGATGCGACCAACTTTGTCCTCGACGTGCACTAGCTTCAGCCAGCGCTGCGCCTCTTCATCTTCCATTTCTTCAATGCCGAAATCCAACACCTTTCCAGGCTGATCTACGAGCCTGGAGACGGCCGCAGCGACGACCATGCCCAAGAAGCGAGCCTGAGGGATGGAGGCGGCGAGACGGGTTGACACGGCACGGAGGAAGGTGCTCGAGGTAGAGACTTGTTTGACGATATCACGACTGGATCGATCCAGATACCCGATCACGATGAGTATTGTTTGAGCCGTTGCTGGTCCCACATGTAAGCACGGGTCTTCTGGGTCTGGTTCACCACTGACCCTCTTGCTGCAACATAGGATCATGTTGCATCTCCGCCTTATTGCCAAAGCTCTCCAAGCACTTGCCCAGAACGTGCCGCAACTTGTCTGCTGATGGTCAGCATGTTTAGATCGATAAATGATAGAGACACACCGGCGCGCAAAGCTAATGTGGCGATGACGGCTCGTCGGGCGTCAAGACCGAGGCTGGCATATTCCCCAGTGGCACTGGTCAGCCACTCCATGACATGGTCTTCCAATACGGGATTGCTGTGCACGATGCCGTCAATCATGGCCGCAACGGCACCAATTGTCCTGGCCTTGTCAGACAGAGCCGCCGAGCCTTCATCGGGATAACTGTGGTTATGGAGGTATTGTCGGACCGTGTCTCGCAGGACCGCATCAAGAAAGCTTCGCTGTTCATGCGGGGAGAGATTTTGTAGCAGTTGCTGAAGAGATGTCCACGAGGCCCGATTGCCCATAATGAGAGAAGGGTAAAGCTGTGCGACAAACGTATCTGCAGAACAATAAGCGCTGTGCCTCCTAAATGTCCGAGAAAAAAGACTCACCGCGATAGCCCAGGCTGAGTGCACGCTTCAAAATTTGACCAAGCATGGTCCATGACTCGGTTTCAGTGCGGTCAGAATTCAGAGCTGCGACGGAGATATTCTTCGCAAGCCAGCCAGAGTACGCGGCGCCGTCTCCGAGCCATGCGTTTTCATTCGTTTCCGGATTCAGATTTTTCAGTGTTGCAAAGACCTGGGCAAGAGTGGTCAGGATCCGGCTCCCAGCCAGGAGTGCTGTAACCTCTTGCCAATGTGTACGTCGCTGGGCATCACTGCGGTACAGTCTTCGAGCGTCCGCTAAGAAGCGAGACAATATGTGATTCCCGACCAGGACGGAGCCCAGGATCGAGATACAGTCTTCGACAATCGGTAGCTGCTGCTCAGTCGCACCAGCGGCAAGAAGGCGGATCTGCATCAGCAGGGCTCCTATACCAGCAACACTGGACAGGCAGGACTCGACATAGCGCTTCAGCTGCAGATCCGATTTGGATAGCTCTGACTTCCTAAGGAGGACCCATTGCTCAGGAATCGTAACGGTGACCAGCGCGTGGATTATCTGCGACGCTTTGGGCCCAGCGACGTGTACGTTGAAATCATGGCGACCGTCAATTCCATATTGGAGGTACTGTAATATGGCAACAAGGTCTTCCCGATCTGGCTGGCTCTTCAAGATCTCCCGAGCATCGTCGGGTAAGGAAGCAGGTGACCGATTCTGCAAGTAGGATCGTTGGAGAAACGCGGTAGAGTCGTGGCGCCGGTGCTGGTTGAGACTCGACGAAGTAGAATTCTGTGACGATATTATAAGGAATGAACGTGTATCCGAGTCTGGACCCGCTTCATCATTGGTCACAGACGGTGAAATGTCGAGGGCGGGCGCTTTGGGCTTCGCTCCCTCATTCAGCGATAACGACTCGAGCTGTTCGAGGTTTGTCTGGACCTTCCTGACGGTTTTGATGGGCTCGAGAAAGTTGCTCATGTCTACATATTGGTCAGAATATGAGTTCGCTGTCGAAACAAGAATGGCCTTTCAACCCCACACGGATCGGAGCCTTGCCACAAGGCGCCAAGAAATCGGTTCAACGACTCTTGTGACCTTATTACCAACGCATACCAACAGAATCGGCCCCCTTCTGCCTCTTTCCATCCTTGACAGCGTCCGCGGTCAAGATCATTCGAACTCGATAGGCGAGTGCGAACGTGTCTTGCGTTGTGAAGACGTCCGTCGCAATATCGATTCTTCGCTTGGCTCTTCCTCTATGTGTTTATGCACCACCACTCTGGCGATAAACTATCCATCTTTCCCTGCATCCTTTGCCCAACTTGATGGAAGTTGACCCATCTAACCGTCTTTGAGAAGGTCAGAGCAGGTCAAGCAGGTCAAGCAGGTCAAGCAGATCCAATGTCGATCCCGATATCGTCGCTACTCACAAATGGCTCGGCAACGCCTCCTCGTAATCGATGGCAAGATAACCAGCGCAACTCGGAGTGAGTTCTGACCGTGTCCAGGACCTATCTCGACAAGGTGTTGTCAACAGTGTCACCATATGCGGGCGAAGAATTTGTACCGGGAGAAGAAACCATCCATGCACTCGAGACATCCAAAGTTTTGGTAATCGGCGCTGGCGGTCTTGGATGTGAGATCCTGAAGAACCTGGCCCTATCAGGGTTCAAGGATATTCACGTCATTGACATGGACACCATCGACGTGTCGAACCTCAATCGTCAGTTTCTTTTCCGGCTGGCCGACGTTGGGAAATCAAAGGCTGAAGTGGCCGCCGCGTTTGTTGAACGCCGAGTTCCCGGAGTGAAAATCACACCATACAACGGCCAGATCCAGGACAAGGACGAGGACTACTACATGCAATTCAAGCTCGTCATATGCGGCCTGGACAGCATTGAAGCACGACGATGGATCAATGCCATGCTTGTCGACATGGTCGACATGGACAACCCTGAATCTCTGAAGCCTCTGATTGACGGCGGCACGGAAGGATTCAAAGGTCAAGCTCGTGTCATTCTCCCAACTCTGACCTCCTGCATCGAATGCCAGCTCTCTATGCATGCTCCACGTGCCGCCGTCCCCCTCTGCACCCTGGCGACCATTCCGCGGCAACCTCAACATTGCATCGAATGGGCACACATCATTGCATGGGAAGAACAACGAAAAGGCGACATCCTCGACACCGATGACCCCGAGCACATATCCTGGCTCTACAGGACGGCGCTGGAGCGGGCAAAAGAGTTCAACATCCCAGGCGTGACGTATTCGATGACTCAAGGAGTTGTCAAAAACATCATCCCGGCCATCGCATCCACCAACGCGATCATTGCTGCCGCTTGTTGCAACGAGGCTCTCAAGATTGCCACTTCGTGTGCGCCTTTTCTCGACAATTACATGATGTACACGGGCGACTCCAACGCTTCCGGTCTTTACACGTACACCTTTGCAGCCGAAAAGAAAGACGACTGTCCTGTCTGTGGGAATCTGGCGCAGGACGTGGTCATTGACCCGGACTTGACGCTTGAAGAGTTTCTAGGTAGTCTCGCTGAGAGAGCCGAGGCTCAGCTGAAAAAGCCGAGCATCAGGACAGAGGAGAAGACGTTGTATTTCCAAGCGCCGCCGAGCCTCGAGGAGCAGACGCGACCGAACCTGCAGAAAAAAATGAAGGACTTGGTGGCCGACGGCGAGGAAGTGGGAGTGTCGGACAGTGCGTTCTCGATCTCATTCAAGTTTAGATTGATCTACAAGGAATGATGAGAATCGGTCTATCAACAAGGCCTGGCCTTACCAACGACGCCGCGGTAACGCCTCTGAGACGGCCAACCCGAGGCTGAAAACGGACGAGCTCGATAGTCAGGATGGCACCGCTAAGATCTGTGATTGAGGTGTCTGCCATGTGATGATACACCAGACGCCTGCAATGCAAAACGCCACTTCGATGCACAATGTTCGCCTCGCAGCTCCATGTTATTTTGGTCCCCTGCCACAGGCAACATCATTGACCTAATTCGTCCAGAGCTTGTAGTAATCTTTTCGCTTTGTACTTCAGCACATGGACACTCTCGAGAAACAGCATGTCACTCGGGAACTGGCCGGTGCTTTCAATGTTGAAGATGAAGTGGTCTTGGACTCTTCCGAGCTTGACCTTATCCTTGAACTCGTCATGCCGGAGGCATTCTCTCGATACGGTGTCCTTCATGGTGTCCTTGACCACGGCCTTCTCGTCCCCTTCTCGTCCGTGGTAGGCGGGATTGTCGGACGCCGCATCTGATGGAGTCACTCGCTCGAGGTCGATGACCCCGGCGGGGAAGCATTTCTGAAACTTCCGGGCGTCTTGGCTCAAGATAGGCTGGGTGATGGTGATTGTCGGCAGTAGTCGGTACGTCGCAGTGGCAACAGGGCTGAATTTGGCGTGGTCTCCGCCCTTGCCCAAATGTGCATGCATGATCAGGTCCAGTTCTTGTCCAGGTCTCAATTTGGCAATGAGGATGTCTTTGCTGACCGGCTCGATCGGTCCGTCAGCAAATTTCTCCACCTGTCGTCCCTGTGGAAGCCATTGCATGTGCCTGGAATACACGCTACTGTCAATGTACTTCTCTTCGGGTTCGGTGGCGTTCTTGTCGGCGTCCGGATTGCGCTCGCATCGGACCTTGAGGTTCAGGACGACGGTATTGAAATCGGTCCTCTCGACGCCTTCGATCCCTTGTTCGGGATTTGGCTCGACAAACCACTTCAGCCATCTGAGACCATCGAGATTACCTTTTAATGGAATGAGGCCGAGGCGATGCGCAAGGACTTCGTCCGCAATGACCGAAGTGTTGTTCTGAACGTAGACTTTTTCGATCGCCAAAGTAGGGACCTCGGCGAGGAGGATGCGGCGGAAGGCGTTCGCAATCGAGGCATCGACGCCGATGAGGGAAAAGGTAGCTTCGTCGTATACATTCTGGTGGAATTTAACCTCCAAATTCGTCCTGAACTTGGTCAAAGACCATGCCAGATCTTCGCCCGGGTGGTGGCCGGGAAAGTCGGTCGAAGTGATGTTCGTGACCGTCTCGGGATTGATTCCCACGATCTATGAGGGATTCAGCGGAGTTTGAAGGAGCCAGCAGCCGACACACACACCTTCCGCCTGTCCAACGTGTCCTGGGACGGCTGTATGGGAGCCATAGTTTGTGTGGCTAAAATGCAGGTGCCGCGCAGATGTTCTCCCCTCAAAAAAAATACTGCGCGGGGATGTCGACGTCGCTTGGCCAATCAGAGCTCTGACGATAATGACCGAGACCAAAGCTAGTGAAGCTGCATTGATCTCCTCGTTCCTTTCCACAGCGTAGTCGTACCCTCGTCGCCATCGATCATCTCCCCTCCTCCGGCGGCTACTTGCCATTCTGGAGGCATCCGTTTGAGGACGTCCGACCGTTCATTTCGGGGCTCACGCCCGTGTCAACGATGGCCGCATCGGTTGCCCGACTTGCGGGCAGACATTCGGCGAAACGACTGTGCCTTCGACCTTCTGCTGTCCAAGCGTTCTCTCGACCGTCGTTCCCTCTCCTGTCGCGTTCTATATCTTCCACAGCTGGACCACGAGCGCAACATGTGGTCCCGACGACTCCCGAGAGCACGACCATCAGTCCGACCGACGCGACCTGGACGAAGCACATCCCACAGGACCCAAATCTCATCAACACGGCTACAGAGGACAGTCTCGGGGACGAGTACCACACCCGGAAGATCCGTCACTATACGGTCAACTTTGGCCCTCAACATCCCGCCGCGCATGGGGTGCTGCGCCTCATCCTCGAGCTCAATGGCGAAGAGATTGTCCGGGCTGATCCGCACGTCGGGCTGCTCCACCGTGGCACGGAGAAATTGATTGAATACAAGACATACCTGCAAGCTCTACCGTACTTTGACCGATTTGACTATGTGTCAATGATGACGAATGAGCAATGCTTTTCCCTGGCGGTGGAGAAATTGTTGAACATTGAGATTCCCGAAAGAGCGAAATGGATTCGAACCTTGTTTGCCGAGATCACCAGGATCCTGAACCATTTGATGTCCATTCTCTCACATGTCATGGACGTTGGCGCCTTGACTCCCTTCTTATGGGGTTTCGAGGAGCGAGAGAAGCTGATGGTATTTGTTCCCATGCCCCGCTCTTCGAATCGAGCTCATTTTGATGATGATAGGAATTCTATGAGCGTGTCTCGGGTGCGAGATTGCATGCCGCATACGTCCGTCCGGGTGGTGTTTCCCAGGACTTGCCACTGGGCCTCCTCGACGACATTTATGCCTGGGCCACGCAATTTAGCGACCGCCTCGACGAGACTGAAGAGCTGCTCACGGACAACCGCATCTGGATCGGCCGGACCAAGGGTGTCGGGGTCGTCTCCGCGGCTGACGCCCTGAACTACTCGTTCTCCGGTGTCATGCTCCGAGGTTCTGGCGTGCCGTGGGACATCCGAAAAAGCCAACCATACGACGCTTACGACCAGGTTGAGTTTGACGTGCCGGTCGGCCAAAATGGCGACTGCTACGACCGATATTTGTGCCGAATGGAAGAGTTCCGCCAGTCTCTTCGAATTATCCACCAATGCCTGAACAAGATGCCGCCAGGACCGGTCAAGGTGGAGGACTACAAGATCGCTCCCCCCCCTCGAGCGGCCATGAAAGAGAACATGGAAGCTCTCATTCATCATTTCTTGTTATTCACCAAGGGCTATACCGTCCCTCCTGGCGACACCTACAGTGCGATTGAGGCGCCCAAGGGCGAAATGGGTGTCTACCTGGTCAGCGATGGGAGCGAGCGACCGTATAGATGCAAGGTGCGTGCTCCAGGCTTTGCTCATCTGAGCTGTTTCGACCAAATCAGCCGCGGCCATCTTCTCGCTGATGCCGTTGCAATCATTGGCACGATGGATCTGGTGTTTGGCGAAGTGGATCGATGATCACCGTGGCTCAAGACCGCGTCCTCTAGTCTTCTAGAGGGTGTGGGGTGGCCATCATGTGGATAACCCCCGGCTGTGTATATAGTCTTTCGCCTTACCTTATAAAGATGGTCTCCAGACATTTGGTCGCCAATCTCCGTCTCCGGTCTCGTATTCGTACATATTGTCGACTTGAGCTGTTGCCAACAATCAGGGTCCATGATCGAGGCTGGACTCTAAGCGACAAGGCGTTAAAAAAGCTCTGGCCACATGCTGGGCCCTGCCGTGGCGGGCGGGAGAGCCCCGCTCTCGTCCATGGCGCGGTCTCAGTCCAACTGCTCCGCCACCACGGCCCCCCAGAGAGGGCATGAACTTGGCTCAGCTGTGCTGGCAGTCGGTGTGGCCTTCAAACCTCCTGATGACCCACCAAACTCGATTATTCTGAAAGGGGCCACGGTCCGGAGACACAATCTTCTTCGAAATAACGGTTGTCTCACTCTGACTGCTTGTGGACGAGCAATTGAATGCGATCGGCCGAGATCACGCGCGGGCAATCCTACAAGGCAGACTGCAACCTCCTCAGCTGAATAGATTACACCTGAAGCTCTTTCCCACCGTGGGAACACTTATCCACCGCAGAGCACCTTCCGGTCGCGGTGTCTAGCGAAAGCAGCTTGGAGCGAGAAGATTCCTTGGAGACATCGCTCGTTGCAGCCATGAGTTGTAGGTCACACTCCGAGCTGGAGGATAAACGAGACCGTATCTTCGCTCGTTTGCTTCCCGCGACCTTGTCCCCAATCGCTCTGAGCTCTCCCGTCGTCAGCTTCCACAGTCGCTCGAACCTGTCCGTGTACGGCTGACGGATGATTCATAGTTTCCACCATGTTGAGCAAGCTGCAAGGCCAGCCGACCAGCTACGACAAGAAATCGCAGTATCGGTTCGGAAAGACCCTAGGGGCGGGCACCTACGGTATCGTTCGAGAAGCAGATGTGCACGGAGAAAAAGTGGCCGTGAAGATCATTTTGAAGAGGAATGTCAAAGGCAATGAGCAGATGGTCTATGACGAGCTCAAGATGCTGCAAAGTCTCGATCATCCACACATTGTGAAGTTCCACGACTGGTTCGAGTCAAGAGTATGCGTCGCGAGGCATGGGTGGTGGATGACCCCAGGCGTATGCTGACGGTCGCAGGACAAATTCTACATCGTCACTCAGCTGGCCACTGGCGGAGAGCTCTTTGATCGGATCTGTGATCAAGGGAGATTCACCGAAAAGGACGCGTCACAGACGATCAAGCAAGTCCTGGAGGCCGTCGACTATCTCCACGCGAGAGATATTGTTCATCGCGGTAGGCACGTCGCCACCCTGGGCTCGGTCTCCTCGCTCACGTTCCCCAGATCTGAAACCAGAAAATCTTCTGTACCTGACCAGAGATCCGAACTCGGAACTGGTGCTGGCAGATTTTGGCATTGCCAAAATGCTCGACAGTCCAGGAGCGGTCCTGACCACCATGGCCGGTTCCTTTGGGTACGCCGCACCCGAGGTCATGCTCAAGCAAGGACACGGCAAAGCGGTCGATATGTGGTCTCTCGGTGTCATCACCTATACCCTCTTATGTGGCTACTCCCCCTTCCGATCCGAAAACTTGGCCGACCTCGTGGACGAGTGCCGAAGTGGACGTATTATCTTTCATGAGAGGTACTGGAAGGACGTCAGCAAGGACGCCAAGGACTTTATTCTGACCCTGTTGCGACCCGATCCCAAGCAACGCGCCACGAGTTCAGATGCACTCAAGCATATCTGGCTGACGGGCGAGACCGCATCTGACCACGATCTGCTCCCCGAGATCCGGTCGTACCTCGCCAAGATGAAGTTGAAGCGTGGCATCGAACTTGTCAAGCTGGGCAATCGGATCCAATCACTGAAAATACAAGAAGATGACGACCCTGCATCTCCCGACGCTGGAGATATTCCGGCCAATGCCCCTAATGCCGCCGGTCTCGCCGTCAAAAACCAGATCCGAGGAGTCTCTCCGGGCCGCGGACTGACGACGACCGATTATTTGGAGAAGAGACCGATGAGTAAGGCCGCCCAAAGCGCGATTTTCCGGGAAGTCGTGCTGGCAAAAGTTCGAGAAGTGAAAGAGAAGGAAAAGGCGGACCACCTCATTGCCGAGGTCAAGACGGCACATGAAAGGAGGAAGAGCGAATCGTTGCCGGCCGCTCCCCGATGAGTAGAATGCCGCCGGCATTTCTACGAGTTTTGCAGTGCTTGAACGACCTAGCATGTTAGGACGATACCCACTAACGACCAAGGCACGGCATCGCAGGGCACCGTTATTACTTCTTGCTATTCGGTTCTTAGCTTAGCCCAATTGCTTGGTCCATAGCACAATTGCCACAGACCTTGACCTTGAGCGAGCTCCGCCTCTGTGGTCTTTCCCACTGTCCGCAGCAGCGCGACGTTCGAAACCTTTGGAAGAGCAGCAATCGCTTCACTATTTTAGCAGCACGAGAGATCCATCACTTCATCACTCGAGCACCAAGGCAATATACAAGGTGATCAGGATGACGTTAGATTTATAGGTAGAAACTGCCGACTTTTGCTCGGAAAACTGTTGCTGTCAACGATACAAGGAGCATTGCAATGCCAATCGTTATAGGCTTCAGACCCTTCCTCTTCCGCGCTCTCGTCTTCGGAGTTCAGATGATGCTAGGGATAATGACCCTTGGACTGGGTCCTGAGCCAGTGAACATATCCTTGTCACGGATAGAAACCGACTGACCAAGGCTGAAGCCTTGTAAGTCCAACCTGATGAGAGAGCCCTGAATGCAGGATCGGGAAGCAAACAGGCCTCGAAGACGTCCAAATACCTTTATTGCCACATTTTCATCCTCCCAGAAACGATGGACGGTCTTTTCGGTCAGGCGGGTCCATATTCAATAGGATGCGAGCCAGATCAATGCTGAGCATGGGTCTGGGCAGATTCCCTTCGCAGCGCTCCGGAAGGCATAATGATATTTACCCAGCTAGAGTTAATCGTGCCAGTTGTCTGCATGGTCAAACCGCGGCAGCCATTGCTCGTTCTCTCGCCCATAGCCAGCAATTATTCTGCACATGCACCCCATAGCAAATGGTGTTGAGAGGCTTGACGGGATCGACGATGCCCCAATCAAAGGCCAGCAACAGCGAGGCAAAAACTTTGTCCAGCTCCATCAGTGCCACATGCTTTCCCAAACATCCAAATCTCCCGCTCCCAAAGACCAACTCTACAGTCCTTTCCATTTGCTTCAACTTTTCCCCTCCGTCATCCAGCGTGGCAGCTTCTATCCACCGTTCTGGCCTGAAGCGCTCGGAGTCATGGCCAAAAATCTCCTTTCTGCGCTGTGTCGTCATCGCATTGACCCCGACCTCAATCCCCCCTGGAATGAATACTCCATTCACGGTCTCACCGCCCGGAGGTGAGATCTTGGACTGCAGGCCGGCAAGCGGTGGCCACATTCGTAATCCCTCCTTAATACAACTCTGCAAGTAGGGCAAATTCCGTGCCTCGGACGATCTGATCACCGGCGATGAGATAGAGTCTCTATGAGACTCGAGTTCGGTGACCAACGCCGAGTAGACCGAAGGGTTGGTGAGGATGTAGAGAAAGGTCATGCGGATGGCAGTCGCGGTGGAATCGGAACCGCCCAATATCTGTAACAGGGCCTCGTTCTCCGATTCTTGCTGACTCAGGCCATTCGTGATGAAAGAGCCTAGCATGTCCGGGATATGCTTTGCACCAGGTTCATATCGCTCGCTGACGACACGATGAGCAACGCCAAGCAGAGCCCCCAGACCGGTAGAATCGGTGGGTCGTGGCCGGAACATCTTCATCGCTCGGCTTGAAAGGATCCTTTGAATCGAAGGGAAATTAGAGCCGAGTTCGAGGATGTGGAGAAATTCGGTAACCTCTTTTATATACTGGTAGACGTCCTCGTTGCGCGAGACGTATCCGAAAGGGGCGCCAAAAGCAATCTGGGTGAGCACATCAAGTGTAAAGTATTGTGCAAGACGCGCGATGTCGACAACGTTGCCGCTGGCTGCCTCACGCCGGATTAAGGACAACAGATCCACCACTCGTTCATCGACATGGTCCTCCAGGAGGGGAATATCTTTTCCAGAATACTGTGACGTTGCGTCAGCGGCAGGCCAAGGACGGCGACGACAGTCAAAGGAAGAACTCCCGTACCCCTCGTATCATCTTTGCGCGTAGGGTGTTGTGGACTTTCTCATCTCTTTGAGCGAAGCAATTTTTGGTCTGGGGGTCGAGTGCCATGCTATCGTACCACGTGCCCCGTCTAAAATTAGACCGAGGTGCACTCATGTGCCTCAATATGGCCGGGTCGTTGGTGACGATCTTATCAGGCGAGATTCGCACTGGTGAGCCTGTTGTGATCACAGCTATTGTAAATATACAAATGCCAGTCAGCCTCGGTGGCAGTACCACCCACCATATTTCTCAATGGCCGCTGCGCAATCAAGGTACATTCGACCTGAGAATGTCGAGTAGAACAGCCACAATCCGGAAATGGAGGCGAGAAACGGGCCTTTGACTTGAGGACATTTTCGGTAGTTGCGATATGCATTGAGTACGATGGACAGTCCAAATAGAGCCAAACCGATGGTGATGAATGCAGTGGATGACCACATTGAGCCGAAAGCCAGGAAAGACTTTGGAATACCGACGACTTGGAAGAGAAGAAGTCAATTGTAAAAGCTCAGAGTACTCGGAGGACGGCAAAAGTCTGTAATGAGGTGTGTCTTGAGATGCCGGAAAGAATAGATTTCTGATGCCAACGGCGAGGCGGGCAGATAACAAGATGGCTGTGACTGCAACGTAGCATTAGACACTAACGTTAGTTGCTTGCTCTGGGCTCGCTACCCCTCGGGCGGCGGATGTAGGGTCAATCTTCCCCGAATCCCTGGCCGGACATTTGGCAAAGCTTACACCAACCACATGGCTCGGCTAATGGCGTTCTCTGCAAGGAGTCATGAATGTCTCGCTTCGGCCAGTCTCAAGGCCTCAAGCTTGCAGATATCCACACACTTTAGTGTTGAAGATCGAGGAATGATTGATTCTATCTAGGAGAGAGTGCTGAAGCAACATAAATAGGCAGTTACTGCCAAGACGGTTCACGTGCCAACAGCTCAATATGGGGGAGATCTTGTATCAACCAGAATGGTTAATTCAATGCTTCTTGCATGTACGATCCCACTGGAGGAATTGCAATATCGAGACCGCGGCATCGTGGTGTAAGAAGTTCACCTTTTCCCATACTCCTTCCATTATCAAGAACTGAAAGAGGTTTTGCCCAATTGTGCCTACCATTAACGTTGTGTAAAATTGAAGTCATAATCATCTCCAGTATAGCCATGTAACAGGCAGGGAAATAAATTATATGACTCCCTGAGGGTGCCTAGATATACCATCTGTGACGACAGCGGTATAGATCAACGGATGGCTACCTTTTGGTATCCTAGACATTCTTGAGCACAGGGACTATGTCGACTTTCTGGAAAGTACCTTTAGTCGACAAGTGGTCGGAGAGGCGCAAGGTGCAGAAGCTGGGCTGTATACCATATATGTCATGGCCGGTGCAGGAAGAGCCAATGTGGATGGAATTTTACAGATTCCTAGCCCGAGGGCCATTTCGGTTACTCTCCAATCCACTGCTTGTGGAATAGACCTGCATGTTCATGAATCAGCATAATGGTTCCTGCAACCTCACCAAGTCCACCGGGATCTAACCGACCAGGAATCTCTGGCATCCAGTTATCCCTCTTGCTGCAGAAGAACTCCCCTTTCGGAGGCAGATCCGTCGGACGGTCAAGCGTGCCGTAGAAGACGTAGATAAAATCGCCCGCGTTTTCCTAATATGCCCCTCCGGTTGATATCTAGAGGGAGAATGGAAAAGAGACAAAGGCAAACTCACTCCATACTCCAACAGCCCACTCCCACAGCTGCCGCAAAACTCGCGGTGCAATAGCGTGCCACTGCCATTGTCTGCCTCGTGCACTCGGATAGCGTCGCTCCCACTCGTGAGTGTAAAACTCGATTTTGGTATCTTGCTTGTGATGCCGAAGTTGCCGCCCGTGAACTTTTTGCAGTTCTGGCAGTGGCAAATGCTCGTGCGGGCTTGATCGGCGTGTTCAAGTGTGATCTCATACCGCACCTTGTTACAGTAACAGCCCCCGGGAAACCTCATGTTGGGAGGAAAGATATACACGCAGAAGGCAATGGAAGTGGAGCTGGTTTGATCGAGCTAGAGATGGTGGCCCTCTAGCGGGTCAGCCTGGAGTGATACTTTGGTAGATAATCAATGCTGCCTGTCACGGACTCCGATCTGAATATCTAGATGAGCAGGTGCCGAGCGGCCAAAACAGAAATTAAATACAAAAAAATGAGTCCTGTATCCTCATGATTTGATTGTTGCCACAATAGCCAAGACAACGTCATGGCATTTAACCTGCCCCAGATATTGTTCGGAATTGATTTCCGATTCGCTAGAGACATATTCGCAATCTCCGCTCTATTCTTGTTATGGTCGGTCCCAGACATGTTTCTATTCATGTCAATGCACAATCTCACACACAACACCGGTGCCAGCGTTATTTGGATCATACAATCAGGCCGAGTCTCATATCTTGAACTTTGCCAGGTACTGGGTAGCAACCTCGACAGCTTCATCGACCTTTGTTACCTCGGTGCCATTACCAATGGCAACGGGCGCCTTTCCACCAGCCTTTCCGCCGACCACTTGAGAGACTGTAGACGCCCAATCGGAGGAGGCCAAGCCGGCCTTTGTAGCAACCTGTCAATTGTGGTCAGCAGGGAAGACAAGATGGTCGTGTGGAGTCCAAACTCACCTGACTGACATAACAACCGTGGACCACTTTGCCGTCCGAATTCGTCTCATCAGCGGCAATCACGTACACACTCTTGTCCTTCAGCTTCTGTTGTACATGCTTTATCACATCCGGTAGCACCTTCGGATTTCCGCTGATGGGCAGTCTCACGACGGCCGCCTGAGCGTGTTCGTTCTTCGCAAAGTAGGTCGTGACGGTATCGATGGCCTTTTTGGTCTCCTCTTTTTGTTGCTTCTTCAATTGATCGAGGATCTCTTTGAGGATCTTTGCAAAGCGGTCTCTAAACTGGCTTTTTCTCACCGCCGAAATCGACAGATTGTTCAGCTCAATCTGCGTGATCTTGGCCTCTTGCTCCTTGGCCGGGCTGAACGGCATCTGCTCCAGCTTCTCCAACCGGAGGGCGAAGTCATCGGCCACTCGCTGCACCTCGTGGGCATCTTCTCCCGTCACGGCGGTGATGCGCCGAATGCCCTTGGCGATGCCGCTCTCTTCCAGAATGACCAGGTCCTTGATGTCGCCGGTGCTTCTCACGTGAGTGCCACCGCAAAATTCGATGCTGACTTCCCGCCACCGGGTGTCCTTGATGTTCTTCAGGATCTCGTCGACCTCGACGCCCACCGAGACCACGCGGACCGGGTCGGGATACGTCTCCCCGAACACGGCGCGCACGCCCTCGATTTCCCTCGCCGTGACCAAAGGCACGTCCTTGGCGTACACGGGGCAGTTTTGTCGGATGTACTCTGTCGACTTCTCCTCGATTTGCTCCAGCTCGCGGTCTGACACGGCCACTTTGTGGCTAAAGTCGAATCTCAGCTTTTCCGGCGCCACGAGGGAACCCTTCTGATCGATGCCATCGCCCAGGACTTCTCGTAAGGCAAAGTTGAGAATGTGGGTGCCGGTATGGTTATTGCGAATCGGCCATCGTCTTAACTCGTCGTACTCGGAGATGGCGGCGTCGCCCAAAGAAAAATGGCCATACTTCATGTGGCCGGTGTGCAGCACGTAGCCCGCGTACAGCTGCACGTTCTGCACGTCCAACTCGGCCTGACCGTCAATCACGATCCGGCCGGTGTCGTACACCTGACCACCCTGCTCGGCGTAAAAGTTGGTCCGGTCCAGGATCAGGCCCACTTGCTCGCCGGGCGACAGCGATTTCGTGTCTGGGTGGAATTTCTTTGAGTAATAAATGGCCTGGATCTTGCCCGTAATGTTCTCCCGGCCATACTTGGCCATGTCATTCGTCTTGGTGACGCCGGCCATCTTCTCCAGCTCTCCCAGGTCATGGACATCCAGCTTCAGCAGGTCACTGGCCGCCTTCTTTTCACCCTTGCTCGCCTCTTTGGCTTGCAGTCGGGCCGCTTCGAATTCGTTGTCGTCGATCGAAAGACCGCGTTCTTCCGCCATGAGTCGGGTCAAGTCGACGGGGAAGCCAAAGGTGTCGTACAGTCGCCAGACGTCAGCGCCATGCAGACTTTTGGACCCGCCCACCTGACTCTTCTGCGCATAGACTTCAAACTGTCTCTCGCCTCGGTCGAGCGTCTTGGCAAACGACAACTCCTCTTCGTTCAAGATCTCTTTCACCTCTTCTTCCTTGGCGACGATCTCCTTGAACATTCCTCCCATTTGCTCCACCAATGTCGGCACGATCTTGGAGAAGAAATCGCCGATTTCAACGTTGAAGAACTTCCGGGCGTACCTCGCCCCCCGTCTCAAGACGCGTCGGACGACGTACCCTCTTCCTTCGTTGTTGGGGATGCCACCATCGCTGATGGCAAACGTCAATGTCCTGACGTGATCGGCCACGACGCGGTAGGCGGTATCGATGCCATCCTGGTCTTCGTCGCCGAATTTTCCCTGGTAAGGTCTCGCGCCGGTGATTTCCTGTATTCGCTCGAACAGTGGCGTGAAGACATCGGTGTCGTAGTTGGACATTTTATTTTGTAGCGCGCTCACAAGTCGCTCAAATCCCATGCCAGTGTCCACGTGCTTGTTGGGTAGCGGCTTCAAACTCTTGTCCGGCTCCCGGTTGTATTGGATAAAGACGTTGTTCCAGATCTCGACGACGTTGGGGTCATCCTGATTCACGAGGCTGGCCGCGTTGCGCCCTCCTATTCGATCGTAGTGGATTTCCGAACACGGTCCACACGGCCCCTGGTCACCCATTTCCCAGAAGTTATCCTTCATGTTGCCGGGGAGAATATGATCGTCGGCGACGCCCACCGACTTCCAGATCTCCTTTGCCTCCTGGTCGGGCTCCAGATTTCCAGCCGGGTACCCCTCGAAATAGGTGACGTACAGTCGGTCGGGCTGGAGGCCATAGACCTGGGTCAGCAGCTCCCACGAATAGGTGATGGCCTCCTTCTTGAAGTAGTCCCCAAACGACCAGTTGCCCAACATCTCGAAGAAGGTATGATGGTAGCTGTCCTTGCCCACGTCGTCGAGGTCATTGTGCTTGCCACCGGCACGGATGCATTTCTGCGAATTGACCACTCTTTTATACTGGCCTTCCTTACTCGTCGGATCAACCGTACCGAGAAAGATCGGCTTGAACTGGTTCATGCCCGCGTTGGTGAACAGGAGCGTCGGATCGGAAAGAGGAACGACCGGCGACGATTTCACTGGAGCAGAGAGTCAGGATGATGAGCATCTCAAGGGCCAGGCCGCAACGAAACTCACCAAAAGTGTGGCCACGGTCTTCAAAGTACTTTAAAAATGTATCCCTCACCTTCGGAGCACTCCATTCGGAGGCGCTCGTGCTGGTGGAAGAAGACATCCTGATCGCGGGGAGGGGCCGTACCACCGGCCCTGCGACGTTGCGCCACAAAAATGAACACCTCCGAAAGGCCAGCGAGAGTGAGAAACTGGTCAGGAGCGGCGGTGCCTGAATGTTGGTATTTTTCTGTGAGGTGTGGTAGTGGGCAAGTTGTCCGTGACTCAACCCACAAAATCTTGCTGCAGCACTGCGGCGCGTGGCGCAGGGCCAGCTTGCTGCTCTCCAAATCGTACCTCCGCTGATTTGCATTCAAGTGGCCACCCCGGCGCGCGTCTCGATTTCTCGCACCTTCTACGCGCACCTTCGTCTCCGTCCTTCAGGCCACACATGGGATCCCAGCAACTGGGAGGGCATGCACGGACGATGATGATGCCGTTGGAGGAGGCGGCAACAGCAATCTGCGTTCGTCGTCGCAGGGAAAAAGTACAGGCTGCGGCAAAGTCAGGAAATTGGAGATCAAATGGCGGCCTCACGAGACTGGGTCGCCGCCGGACACTCCGCTCACCACGATAAGGTGTCACAGAGACGCAAGCGAGGGGCAGAAGAAGAATTCGAGACTCAATCGAAAATCTCGACGCATTTCAAGAAACTACGAATCAACAATGCACCGCTTCCCTCCCGCCCTGAACCGGTTGGCGGCGTGTCCTTGTGCCCTCACAGCCACAACACCGATCCTCGTGCTCCGACATGTCAGAATCACCGCGACTCCCCACCGAGTATCAGGAGTGCCTCTGCGGCCGATGATTTCATGCCGGTAGACGATACACCACATCGCATCGTCATCCACGACTTGGACGCCGAACTTGCCCAGATCGAAGCCGATGAAGAGCAATCTCGCGCGTTCCTGATGCCGGACGTCGACAAGAAAGTCACGGCGATCCCGCAACGACTGCTCCAGAGTCGGACGGCGCAGACCGAGAATCGGACCACGGCGCTGGTGCTATATCAAGAGCCGACCAGCATTACCGTGCCCGAAGAAGAGGACGCCGTACGCCGGGCGGTGATGGCTGCGAGAGCACGTGTGCGAGAGAGACAGACGCAGAAGCATAGAGAGGAAGCAATGATGAAAAATACAGATCCCAAGTTACATGGCCAGGGAGAAGCCGAACTTGACGATTCGATGTCGGACGCCATCTCTCAAAGAGGCGAGGATGACGCCGATGCTATGGAGATCGAATAATAGACGCCAAAGGGACACCCTCATACACATGTTTTATGACTCCGCTGGTCCCGCTTGTCTTCACCATATTTGGTTGAATGGTCTGTGAAAGCTGTCCAAAGACGCCCGAACGTTGATCTCTTCCGCTCTGAACTCCGACGGCCGAATGACAGTTCCCTCAGATCAATCATCGGCTGGATATCTTCCTGCACGGGCGGTGTCATTTTAAAGTCCTTGCGGCGTTTGGGGGTTGGCTTGGACCACTATCTGCCGCGAGATGTGCCTCCCCAGCGGAGCCTGAGTTGGCAAGATGAGCAGGAGGTGGTCCTGCTGGTGGTGCATAGTTCTGATTTGGGTCGACTTTGGTGGCTCCTTCTGGCGGCGTATATGCGGGCACATAGTCTGGTTCACCGTATGCTGCACGGGTCAGTATATCATCCACACGGTCAAGACGGCTTTGGCCACGTACCCGGAGGAGGCGGTCCAGATGCAGCCATGGGATAAATGTGGCCAGGATCCCCATATGGCCGACCATAGCCGGATCGATAGAACGAGAACTGATTTCGGTACTGCGGATGTTGCTGCACAAAGCGCTCGCGCTGCTTCCGTGGAACAAGCCACTACATCACCGGCATTAGGATGAATTCCCCGCCCTCTCTTCGGCAGCGTCAGCTTACCTTATGGTAGGGCAATGGTGGTAATCCTTTCTCCATCCTCCTTCGGGCATGGATGTGTCCACCAACCAAGAAGGCCAGACAGAGGAGGATAATCCCAGCCAGAATGGCCCATTTGATGGCATAAGCGGTCTGCCGAGGAGAAAGATCGTCAGCCTGCCTGTCCACGTCTAGGAGATGCGAAGATGCATACCGGAGAATACCACCACCAATTGTCACCGCTGTCATCCACGAGATCGCTCCCATTGGAGTCTTGCCGCCGCAGCAACACAATTGCTCCCATCTTGAACGGTTGTCCCTTTCGCAGCCCGCTGCACTAGAAACTTTGTCTTTGCCTGGGGCTCCCTTGCAAGCCCTTTCCTCCGGTCCTCGACCGGCTTGTGACTGTGATTGAGCTCAGTGTGCTGGTCAATCTGTACGAGGATACCACGACCGCGATTGAAGAGACCCGCTCGGTTGGAATGATCAAGGCTGATATTATAACTGTAGGAACGGCAAGTGAGTTGGTTGCGCAAGCAACAGGGGCAAATACAATGTGGTGCAGGCCATAGTCGCGGCTTGACAATGGTCTGTTTGGACATTGTTTCAGGGTCTAAGTTAGGGGGACCCCACTTGCGGTGCCGCGACAACGTTGGGACAGGGTCCACTAACTAGCCAGCCAACGCGTCAACCCAGAAGTCAGCTGACCAGGCGTCGGCTCAGAGCAGATGGTCCAAGGCGGTAAATGAGCACATGGGCGAGAATCTTGCGTGAGCAAAGACACAGAAACGATAGACAGGTATATTTGTGTCCCAAATAACGGCGCGTTCGCCTTCGCTATGCTTTTGATATTATCCGTACAACCGGTTCAGTCGGGGTCGTCAACAAAATCTTCCACCGTCACGGTCCGATTCTTCCGCTCTGAAGACTTGGGCGATGACGACGACTCTGCACCAGAGGATGGCCCTCTCTCGCCATCACCATTGACATGAAGTGTCGAAGGGCCGCTGATTTCATCGCTGGTGGTGGTTGCGGATGAACTCGGCAGGGGAGGCGGAAGGCTGGCGGCGCTGCTCGCCGGCGGCTCTTCGAGGCCATTCGACATCGGTGAACGAACCCCATTGATGTTCGTACCTTCCATGGTCCGTCCCTCGGAACCACGAGGGCCAGGAGCCATCCGTGCTCGATCGGAGGGGGAAGCAGACGCCCTCAAGGAAGCCAACCACTCGTCGTGTACATTCGGCGCGGCCGCGGCATGGAGAGTGGCCCCGATGGTGGAATTGTGATTGCCGTTTGCAGAGGCGGACGATTGCGCCTGTGTGGCATGATCACCATTTCCTTGTGGTCCTGACGACGGCGGAGCATGTGGCGCATCGACTCGTGGTGGCCGATTCATCGGTCCTGCAGGAAACATACCCACGGGGAATGGGGGAAGGGCCTGACCTGGCATCATCCCATGCGGCGCCATCCCCCCCCACGGCCCATTGACGAACGCAGAGAGAGGAGTGGGTAGACCAAGGGGCACATGGACCAGAGGGCCTTCCGCGGGTTGCAAGGGCATCATGGTCCAACCGGGCGGCAGCGTGAGACCTTGCGGGAGTCTGTCACTGCCCGCTTCCATCACACTCTGCGGATGATGATCGGTGGTGAGGGTGACCCTCTGCACAGGAGTTGAGGACAAGTCGGTCGCGCCGCCTCCAGGCCGAGTGGTGGAGGACGGAGTCTGTTGCTGTGCGTCTCCCGATCGCTGACCCCTTATTCTCTGTAACTCTGCCTGCATCGATCGAAGAAGGCCGAGATCATGCGTCGTGCGCGCGAGTTCTTCGATTTCCTGATGAATTTGACGTTCGGCCGCATCCAACTGTTCTTGAGCGGTCAGAGATTGGCCTCGCCGATGGTGACGCCGATTCCGTAACCCATCCCACCGGATCCCAAAGCCGTACTGTTGAGGGCCGTTGGCATTGGCCCGAGGCAGGGCACCCGCGCGGCCGTCGGCCAGTTGCTGTTGGAGCTCTTCAAACATGTTGTTCCCTCTGGCCGCGCCCACCCCGATTCTCAGCGGTCCGAACTGGTAGACCCGGGGCCCCGGCGCCTCTGGCGGTGGCCGGTGTTGGCCTTGCTCTCCGGCTCGTGGTGCGGCCTGACCTGCCGGTGTCGTCTGCTGGGTCCGGCCGGTGGACACGACGTTGGCCCGACACGTAGGACAAATCTGCTGTCTCTCCAGCCAACTCCTCAAGCAGGAGAAGTGCAGAATGTGGCCGCATGGCAGCTTCTTCGGTCTCATCCGCTCGGCAATGGGGTTGGATCGTGCGCCTTGCTCCCCGTCGGCCCCCTCGGTGGGCTGGTACGGCCGCATCTCCTCTCGGCAGATGATGCACAAGTCCTCGTGCCCGATCTCCTCGGCGGTAGCATCGGGGTACCTTTCGTTCATATCCCTCGTCGCGGCACGATATTTGATGAAGTCGGAAATTCGCTTCAGGAAAGAGCGCATGGTCAAAAAGACATCCCGAACGATGTGGATGGGTAAGCCGTAAAATACAAGTAAAATGAAGAAAAACGCAAGATATACCACAAGCTTGAAGAAGTCGGTCGCCAGGTCGAGATAGAAAATCCAGCGGCCTTTTTCCTCCCAGCCCTCCACTTCCACTTCGCTTTCATCGATGCGTCTTTCGGCCGCCGCTCGAAGGGCTTCTTGGGCGGCCTCGAGGCCACCATGCGAGGGAGCAGCCGGTGCAGAAGGGAGTGGTGCGTTGGTCGGAGTGGGGGAATCGCTGGCATCGTGAGGGACATTGTTCTCCTCGGGTAAGCGTCGTTGCGCTTCTTCGACCACTCGGCGCGCCGCCTCTATCCGCTCTGTCTTCATCTCTTCTGCACGCTTTCTCTTCTGTTCACGGACGATTCCAATCTCGACCAAGTTGATCGCATACCGCGCCGCAGTGCTCAGACTGGTGATGGAGAGCACGGCAAATTCGAAGCCGAACATAACCATCATGTCCGGGCGGGCCATTCGCATCACCTGCTTGACCACGTATTCCAGCATGGTGAGATCAAAGGCCACACCCAGACCCAGGCTCAACGCCAGTCGCGTGTGAAACAACCTCGGATTCCGCGGCGGCTGCTGCTCGAGGATTTCCACTCTTCCTTCGCCGATCCAACCCCAGACCTTGCCGGCCAGGAGGGCGAAGAACATGATCAGGAACCAGGCGCCAATTTCTCCGCGAAAGATGGTCATGGCCAGACATGTTTCCGTCACCGCGAACCAGGCCTTTTCGTACAACTGTTCAATTTCGATCGGTCGCAGAGAGCCATAGAGGAGTTTCTGTAGTCCGAGCAGAAGGGTGCAGGCGACAACGAAGACGAGGTTCGTCAGGATCATGAGATTCGCCGACGACTGCGAGAGATAAACGGCGGCAGAGTAGAAATTCGGTCGCTGCGCAAGTGCTTTGACAATGACCGCACCAGCCAGAGCCGTGGAGACCTATCCCAAAGTTCATGGTCAGCAAAACGTTCGTCGTTCAGAGGCTTGCATGTCGAACGTCGAGCATGGTCGGGTCAGTCACATACTCCGGCATAGGCCGTCCATCTCATCCTGATTCTTGCCGGCATGGTCCAGAGTTGACGGCAAAGCGCTGCCCACGTGAGATGATCAATCGCAGCCTGTAAGGGGGGCCATCATCCCTCGATGGATGACAGCATTCGAAGACCGGGGGACAGCACTGAAGACCTGGCACTCGTCGTGGATGATGATAATAATGATGAGAACGTGGCTGGCACAGATCGCTGGACCAGTCCAACTTCTGCGCCGTTACAGAGGATCTTAGCCAAAGGTGTGGTCAAGTTCGTCATAGGTGTTCTTTCTCAGACTATCTGCCCTCCCCGCTGGGCGGCCACCCAAGCTCGGCATCACAGGTTTACTCCGGCTCCAGCGCACTAATTACTCCGGCCATCACGGCCTCATTCAACTTCCATGGAGGGATCCGTGCAACTATATAACATTGGTAAGTTGCAATCTGTGTGCCAGGCACAGTATTGATGTTCTTACCATGTCTACTCTTAAACAAGATGCGCTCTGGCTTGAAGCGCTGAGCCATGCTGTCAAATCCAATTACCGTCAGATATAGCTAGCCACCGACTGTGTCGCGCCAGTGACCGCCTTCTATTCGTCATGAGCCGCGGTCTTCATAGCCCTGCAGCTTGCCCAACGCCATCCCGATGCCGTGTTGGATGCAATGGTGAATGCAATGTGAGATGCAGTCTTCCCCAAACAGACCAGTGCCAATCAATATCCCTCTCCTGTTTCCCAAGTCCTGCCGCTGCTCGCAGCTCTGATCTTCGGATCGACCCCTCTTTCAATTGCCTCTAATCGTCTTGACTCGAGCTCTGCCTCCAACTCTTTGATTTGACGGCTCAGCTCAATATCTTTTCCAACTTCTGGCACCGAGATTTCGCCCGCCTCGATTCCCTGCAGTTGGCCCTCTCTCCGGTATTCCTCGACCTTGGCCGCCTTCGTCTCCCAGTCCCGAAGCTCATCCTCGACCGTCTTTTTCTTCCATCTCAACTCAAACCAATGGTCAAAGGCCTTGTCGGTCTCGAAACAGACGCCATACCCGTCACAATAACACCCCCACTGCCGGGGACAGAAGATGCTGTCTCCGGTGAAAATGACCTGCCACAAGTACTCAAACACACGTCCACTGATCTGATCGTCCAGATCGGTCCTCATTAACCATTCGCGATAGAACTGGTACTGTTCCCTCGCGGTCGCTCTGATCCGGGCGCGACTGAGCGCAAATTGGGCACAGCATGGCTGGGCTAGAACTTCGGGAATGGGTCGGTCCGGGAAGATCTCCGCCCAAGCCTGTGCCAACACGGTTTCCTCCTGTTTGTTCACGTCGGCTTCCATCACGCCCGGGTGCATCCAGTTCGGACAGCCGGGTATCCAATGACATCGCAAGTTCATGTATCCCTCTCTTTGCACCCTCTCGCTGCTGAGCCGTTTGATCATCTCGGCCGCGTCGAAGTTCAACAGGTCGTTATTATGCCACGCGTACCGGTGCGAATGCATGAAGATGCTGACATCGGGCAGGTCGTCGTAATGGTCAATGATATATGTCAAGTAAATCATGACCTCGTGCCCTTTGTTCTGGGGTGGGTGCAACGGCGCCGAAGGGTCATCGGCCACGTAGATCATCTTGGTGATCTCTGCTCCCAAATCTTCCTCGTCCAGCCAACCGGTGTCGTCTTCCTTCAATTTGGGGACGATCAGGTGGCGTGTGTAGTTGGAGCCGGGTGGTTTCGTGGGCCCAGGCCCGAATCCCGGGCTCGAAGGATCTGTGGTCATTGCTGACGCCTGTGAAGACTCGGGCCCAAGACCGGACCATTTCTTCTCATCATCATACTCGTCCTCTTCGTCGACAAGGTCTCCCAGGCCGACGGCCTGCGAGACGGTGATCCGCCACGAGGCACGATGTAAAAACGTCAAGCGCAGGAGAAAGAGAGAAGAGACCAACACTGCGACGCTGAGGAGGATGCCAGCTCGCCTCATGCGGATCATGATAGAGGTAGGAGGAGAACGTTGTCCGTGAGGCAGTCATCGAAAGTCTCCAATGCTGAAGGGAACAGGTCACAGTCCGGGCCGTAGTGAGTCCAAGGTATGCTCAGTCCCAGCTCCCTGAAAACAAAGGTGAGCGATCTTTGACCAAGATAGAAGCACTCTGGCTGACTAGAGCACGCCTTACCTTGGTAGATACTCCAGACTCACCTCGACAACAGTCCGCCTGACACGTGCGTGCCCGAAAACGCAGGAACAATGGAACAAGGCGCAGTCATAATGCTGAACGACCACCACATCCAGTTCAACCCCATGGCTGGACAGTGAGTCCCACTCCAAGCTTACATCGAGCGGGATTGCGCACACTTCTGACGAGTCTGACAGGCGCTCCACTCGGAAGATGGTACGTGTTCCTGTCCGAATAGTGGAGCAAGGGGCGCGCCCATGTCAACAAAAGGGACAACCTTACCTGCGCCTCCCGAGCCTTGGCGTTATGTGATGACCGTGCCTGGCCTGTTTGACATTGACACCATTTTCTGATCATCTATCTAGAAGGGATATCCCATGTATTATCCATGCATCGCTCGCTAAGACATACCCCACCTCTAACCAAGCCCCAATGCAGATCGGTCCACAGATTTCCCCCGTTTCCCTGGACGCCAATCTCCGGTCTAGAGTGTTACTTCCATGTTGAATGGCTTTGTGTATCGCTTTTTTTCTCCAGCGATCTACAGCGGCGGAGGAAAGACAGGGCCTAAACACGCTGCGGCGAAGAAATTTGTCATTCGGCCAGTTTTCGATCACTCGGTTGCATAGCAAGCCAGAGGAGGATCAGCCGTCAGTTGAAAAATGACAGTTCAACTGATATGTCAACCCCAACAGGATCAGCCCGCTACGAGGCTGCTGTCACTCCCAGGATTCGACGGTATGTTGGTGCTAAATTTGTGGATCCGTTTCGGTCTCAGGAGCTTCCCATTACGTGGTTCCGCGGGCGATATTCATTGAGACGACGTGTCTTTTCTGTATCTTGGCTTGCACCAAGTTTGAGATGGAATCTACGAGGAGCAGCTTTGACCTTTTTTCCCACCAACTGGCGAGGTAATACTTTGAAACTCGCCATCAAAGAATACAGCTCCAATATCAGCCTCCGCCATTGTCCATCTGTGCTTGAATGTTGAAAAGTTCGAGGTCAATCAACTTTGCATCTCGCCACCACTCCATTGTTCATCCAGTTACGTTGGCACCTGGTTATGGGCTACATACGTGAGTATGATGGAAGGAGTATGTTCTTGACGAACCAAACAATGTGTAATTGGTTAATAGATTGTGCTATCCAAGAGCAGGTGGCAGCGATGTGGGATGGCCAAAGGCGATGCGAACACGTGACCTCACCCTGCTTAGGCGTACACCCATTGAAGGGGCCATCAAATGCTCCATTAGTCGCAGTGGCCACTTACACATACTCCGCTACCGCTTCTAAAGTCTCACAGAACCCGTTGGGAGAGCATGGCCACAAGACTTGACTGAAACCAGTCTGACTAATTGGGGCGGCACCGAATTAGATGTTGCTAAGCCTCAAAATCATGCAACCTCTGGCCCCTTCGAGGCGTAACAACATCCAGGCCTTCCACTCATGATTTCTTGCATCGGCAACAAGATATACGTCGCACAAGACGTGGCTTAACGAGCCGCAACAGGTAGGGAATTGTCCAGTCGTTCGAATAAGGTCAGTTCACGTCTGAATAGGGCGAAGTCGAGATAAAGCCTCTACTCGAGTTGAGAACCAACAAGACTGATTCAAACTGTTGATCTCGTGTTGAAGAGGGCCTTTGGACTTGCTGTCATTGGCCGATCGCAATTATAACCAAGAACTGCTTCACGAGCAGCGGTGTCCTAGACCAATACCAATCTAGCGAGAGCCAAATCGTCTATTCAGGACCACCACCGACATCACAACTTGACTCAACCAGCTGGAGTCATGTCCCTCGCACCACTTCCAACGCCTGGCCTCGCCATCTTCCCCGTCTAATCGCCCAAGGTGTCGAAACACTAATTATGAAGGGCGAGTACATGGGATCTCCTACGATATCACCAACACAGTCGGCGCGCCAGTCTTCACTACCAACTCCGAATTTGTGTCCGCATCCCACCGCAAGCACGTGCTGGACGCCAGTGGCAGACCACTCTGCAAAATCCGCAAGGCGATCTGGTCCATCCACCCGGCCTGCTAGCGGGGAAAATGTCCTCATCTCTTCGACCTCAAGAGCCATTTCAGTCTCACGGGTTCCCGGGACACACTGACATTCGCCAATGCCGCAGCTCACGGCCAGCTGGCCCAGTTGGATTTCAAGAACGCCTTTGGATTTGACGGCACGGTCAAGTTGCCGGCGTTCCGGTTGCGATCATTGAGAAGAAACCTCTCAAGATGCGGACTGAGTATCACCTGCATATCGCGCCTGGGCTCGACAGGTTTCTGGTCGTTGCATTGGCCGTGTGCATCGATCAGGCCAGAACAGAAGCAGCAGTACAGTAGCAGCGACCAGTGGAGGAGGATCATACTAGTTGGCAACAAATGGAACTATGAACCACGGCCGAGGTTGGTGCAATAGCACGCTGTCAACTCACAAGATGAACTTGTGAATCACGTTCGCAATAAGTTGACTTGGCCCGTTTGGCCACGACAAGAAGGATCTGAACGAACTGTGCCTTTCAACTGGAGAAGACGATTCCACGAGAAGAGAGGAGAACTCTGTTGTCTTGTCCTGTGTTAACTTTTACCATTTCCTTACAGTCCAATCTTCGTTCCCCAATCGCAACACAGCCGCAAGGCAATCTCCCGCCAGCTCCGGATCCAGGCCCATGAAGCATCTGTCGTTGAGCAGCGAGCTGAAATCTGCGAGCACTGCAAATCTGCGTGCGTGCGGTGGCCCTCCCCAGCCCGGACCGCACAGCCTCAAGAGATCCATCTGACTCCCCTTTCACTCGTTTGTTCGTAGCTGGAGCAAGCCACCAAAGCAGCCCCGTTGCCAGAAGAAAACGAGAGTGGGAAAGTCTGATTGTCCTTCTTTCCCCTGCTCAATAGTTGGAGAAAGGCTTCTAAATCTCTCTCGAGATATGGACGACATGTTTCAGCCAACGGCCTTCCCAACCAGCTTGTTCGAGGAATTGCTGAGATTACTGTCAGAGTCGAATCAGTCGGCGGCATCATCTGACGAAACAGGAGAGAGTGAAGCTTCGTCTGGACCAGGAGGCGAAGCCATGAGAATCGCTTCAGACGTCATGCAGGCGCCAACGACCTCAAGTGGTGGCTCCGTCCAGAGCAGAACGGATTCATTGGACAGTGCATTTTCCAGCAACCGCGACAAACTCATGCCGCACAAGGTCTTCCAATCTTCCTGATCTTCCCATCATATCATTACAGGTTTCGTTCAAAAGGTTCCATCGGTGCTCGTCACTTCTTTTCACTCATGACAGTCCATTTCCAGCTAGGCACTCCGCCAGGCTGAGGAGACTGCACGCCCATAAACACTTCCCCAGCACTCGCCGCGTCGTTGCTCGTACCTGTCGCGTTCGCACTCAGCGTCGGCATCTGCGCTTCTTGCTTGGACACATCCATGGCATTGGCCATGACACCGCCGATATTTTGAGGATAGAAACCCGAAGGCATGCCGAAAGAATTTTCGCTATTGGACTCTGGGGATGATGTTTGAGCGAACAGGTTATTGTTTGAAGAGTTGTTCGGCCACAGGCTGGACGCAGGATCCAGAGAGAGATTTGGCGGCTGCATGTACTGGTCCCAAGCTTCCTACAAAACGAGTTAGCAAAGGCCAAATCAGATGGAAACGGAAGACGCACCCAGTCAAGGGGGATGCCTGGACTAAAGTTTTCCATCGCTCCGCCGAAATATCCGCTCGGGAATGGACTCGGTGCGTTGGGCCCCGTGGCCCCGAACAGTCCAGGATTGAGCAGTTGTTGTTCTCCACTCTGGCCAAATGTTGGGTTGAGAGCACTTTTGTCCCATTGACCCCCACCAGGGCCTTGGGATTGTGGCATATTAGCACCGGGAGAGGTGGATCCCATCCTGCCTGCTTGCAGCATCCCCAATGTCATGGCAGCCGTTTGCTCATCATTACTTGATCCTTGTGTGGGCGGCTGACCAGAAGGAAGCTGGGTGTGAGATGTGTCTGGGGAGGAGTATGGTTGCTTGATATGATGCAGGAGCAAATTGAGGAGTTCACTTGCTTTGTAGGCTTCCATGCTGAAGTCACGATTCGCCAACCACACATCACGGCACTCCTCGAGTGCCCTAATGAGGTCTTCGCGCGTGTAAGACAGCCCTGGCACATACGGGCCATCGGACAAATTGCTGCCTTGACTGACACTGGCGCTGCTCGTCGAAGTGCTCGGTGTGCTCACGTCATGATCAGGGCGCTCCCGGTGTTGGTAGAGATCCATACACACGACGGTGGCGGCGAGAAGGTAATCGTGAGCAGTCAGCGAATTGACATGGCTGCGCAGGCTCCGCAGCCGGCCGCGTTCTCGACTTTGTTGGTGCTGGATGGCCTGGAAACTGAGCAGCTGCATGGCTGAATCAAGACACGTCCTCCGTGAATGAGTGTAGCGGTTGTTATTCCGCGCTAGGCGCATGAAACGTCGATGCAGGACACACTGCGACTTGTGATAGACGGTCGCCAAGCTGAATCTGGCGACGATGAGTGAGATGGGCGCCAGCGTCTGCTCGGACATCGGACGAAGCTTCAAATGCTCCGGGATGCTCTCATAGATGTCGCGCAGGCCTCGATCGATCTTCAACACTTCGTCATATCCTTTCCGGTTCACGCCGTTGACCTCCTCCAGCACCCGGCCGAAGCCGAAGGACAGTCGGCCTTTGGCGATCATGTAGGAGATCGGCGTCGCCTCGGTGGCCGGCCGTGAAGGAGGAAGTGAGGTCGAGTCTTCGTCAAACTCGTCATCATAGATGTTACGGGGCAATTCGGTGTCGGAATCTCCGATCCGGATCATCGATGGTAGGGCCACTTGGAAGGAGAAGAGGAGGTCGGCGCTTCGGACAAAGGTCCACACCCGTCGCCGCATTTCTCCCTGGAAGGGGGTCAGGTTGGGGAAGAGTTTCGCGTCCCGATGGTAGCCCATCCGCATGGCCAAGCGGGCAATCATGCCCACCAGAACCCAGACGCTGGCTTCCGCGTCTCGATTGCAGGTATATTCGGCGTGTAAGTGGAAAATGAGCGACTCGATGATGTGATTGTGCGGTTTGGTATAGTCAGCGGTAATGAGGCAGTGTGCCATCTGCGTTCGAAAATTGGCCGCCAGGTCTTGACATTTCCCTCTGAACTCTGGCGGTTCATCTCCCTCTCGGCCGTACGAGAGCATGGCAAGGCGCATCATGGCAAACAACATGGCGACCCACACGATGGAGCTCTTGGACGGGTCCGCCCAGTGCTGGTTGTACTGTCGTTGGAAGGTCGGTCCATGCAAAATATGGGTCGCGGGATCAAACGTGTTGAAATATCGTCCGATCAGTATATCTGACATATACCGCGACGGGATTTGAGCCAGGATTTCCGCTCGGCTGGGGGGGACCGCCGCGCCAAACAACAGCGCTGGTCCCGCGCCGATGTCTGCCCCCATAGAGCGCCGGGCCTGCTCAACTTTTTCCATCTGCGCCTCGTATTCCTTCTTGTGCGAGACAAAATAATTCTTCACCTCGCTAATCTCGTTGAGGAGAGCGGCCCAATGAGCTTCGCCCAGATAGAATGTCTTTTGTTTTTCCGCATCCACTTTCAGGATGCCAAAGCTCTTGGTGACGCCATCCGTCTCGCTCTCGGTCTCTCGTCCATCCGCGTCACCCTCGATCATCTGACCGTCATCGAATTCGTGGTCCACGGTCGGTCCGAGAGAGCCCCCGCCAGAGAGGCTGGTGCCCGCCGACAGAACCTGCACGGCCGCGGCCGGACCGGGGGCCTGTGAGCCATTGGTCATCAGCGACAACACCAGTCCTTCGAGACGATCGATGCGATTCTGCATGTCATCTGGTGTCGCATTCGCCATCATGTGGCTTTGGCCGCTTTTCTTTCTCGCCGTGGGAGCGGCATACGTACAGGAGGAGCTGTCTCCACGCTTCACACAGTTATCACACGGTTGTTGACGATTACATTTCAGTTTTCGGTGCCGGCACGGCGCGCAGGATAGAGGGATCCGATTTCGCTTGCGCACCACTCTGAAATTGTCAGGCGAAGCTCCTGAATGTGAAGGCGTTGCGGAAGGAGGTGTGGGAGTCATGTTGAGCCTGGCGCTCTCGTCGGTCGTCTTTTGCTCTCAATATGTGGCCCTTCAATGCCACTTTCGATCGCACAAGCGGGGGGGTGGGCGGTCCCCGGCGGATCGCGGTCGGATCGCCGTGTCGAATGTGGACGTGGACCGTGAGACTGTGATTCTCTAATCACGACCTCTGTGACCAAGGGTGGGCGCTGGGTACTTGCGCCGGCGGGCTGGAGAGAGAGAGACAATGAGAGAGATACAATGATGTGGCGAACTGGCAGCCTGGCGCAGCGTATCCGGACTTAACAACGCAGATATCGGTCGGAAGCTAGGCTAGTCGCCCAGGGAAGTCTGCACCACCTGAATATTCTCTTTGACAAGAGTGAGACGAGTTCAAAGGGAAGGAGAGGATGCAAAGAGCAAGGAAAAAAGATAGGCTGCGACGAAGCGGCGCGGAGAGAAGGCAAGTTTTGCTGACTACTCACTCAGTGGCATTGAATGCGGAGCGTTCGCCAAGGCGGGCTGGGATGTCAATGCCCAATAATAAACTCCTGGATTTATGCTCCGCACTGGAGCCCTGGGAAGGCCATGTCAACTTTGGTCCACCATTGGCGCAGCACGGATCAGATCATGCCTACAATACCAACTCTTTACGCCGTCCTAACCGTGAACAGCATGTGGTTGAGAGCGATGACTCATGCTGCGGGCAATTGTGGCCTTTCTGTCTCTCCTGATCCTGGTTCCCATGAGACAATCGGACTTTAACTCCAGCCAAGTGCCGAGGCGGTAATCTTGTGATGTCAGTGTGCATTCAAGACGGTAGAGGGCCCAGAGGGAAGCATGCTCGTGCTGGTCGCTGATCGTGGTCGTGTCCGTATTACACATATGAACGGGTTCAATAACGCTACGTGGACAGTTCATGCCAGGCATCGATACAAAAGGTATCAAGCAGATCTGACGACCACAGGATTCGTCACTGGCCTCGCAGGTCAAAAGTCCCAAAAGCTCTTCTCCGCCTTTTCACGACTGCCTCCCGTCATTGACACAGGTTCTTCGTCTTCGAACCTCCAATGACTTTCCAATCCCTTTCTGAGCTGAGTATTTGTGGCGGGTTTCTTGACCTGCTCGGGAGATTGGCCGTAACTGCCCCAGTGGGCATCCAAGCTTTGAACGACCTTCAGATGATCACCACCACCACCACCCACCGGCTTGTTCTCGTTGTTCGTTTTCTCCGTAGCGGGCGACGAGCCTGACATGGTCCAGTGGCTGGAAAAGTCGTGCTTTCGTCCAGCGTTGTTGGTGATGGTGGCCAGGGGCGCCTTCTCGGACCCGGTGCCGTGATCCTCGAAATCTTCCTCATACAGGTTGTTTTTGTAGAGACTCTGGTAGTCCCTTCCTCCCGGTGCGGGACGGTTCGCGACGCGGGTGCCGGTGGGTGTGGCTTCGTCTCGCAGCTCAAAATGCGTTTCAGCATCCTTTCGAGGCTGTGGAACAACGTGTCGCTCGATGGGCGTGCCGTCATCCTGAAGCTCAAAATGCGTATCCGCATCCCGACGCGGTTTGCTGGCCCCCGCTCTCTTTCCGGGACTGTCCACGCTTGGTTCGGCCTCCTCTTCCCAGCTGAAGTGCACCACATCTTGACCCCGGACCTTTTGAGGCAGCTTTTGAGGCGTGGTGAAATCTTGAAAGTTCCATTGAGAAAGATGCTTGTTGGACCTTGGCCGGATGGGAATGGCCTCCTTGGACTCGGCGCCCACCTTCCCCTTGTACTGCAACGGATCCCCCTCCATCTCGTCTCCAATGTCAAAATGATCATATTTGGCCGGGTTGGATTTGTATCCGACGGCCGTCTTCGCGTCCGAATCATCTTCAAAGAGCCTCGAAGGCATGAACTTCTTGCTGCCCGCACCTTTCGGAGCGACCGCCGTGGTGGTGACGGTCTTCTTTGGGGATCCGCCATTCGCCGGAGACGGCTCGTAATCTTCATGTCCGGCGACAAACAGCTCGCTCATCTCGCGTGGTGGCGGTCTGGCGGACGCGCGGGGCGCAATCGGGTTGGACGGAGCTCCTCCACGGTTCTCATCGCTTGTCTTCGGGCTGAAGAGATCCAAACTCGCATAAGGATCTTTAATGTGCTTCTTGCTCGGAGAGTGGTCACGAGCAGGGAAGTCTTCCTCCTGCGGGGACCTCCCTCGAGGACTGGAAGCGCGCTCTGCGACGGCCGCGGTGGAGCTGTGGGAGATCAGTCTGATCTGTTCCTTTCCATCGACGACCGGCCAATTGTTCCCGCGCGACCCAATCACACCGACTTGCTTCAATAGGCAGGCCTGGTCCCAGGAAACTCTGATTTGCGTGATCTGGTTGGCGTTGTCAAAATGAACCATGTGCGTCTGACCACGGTCAGTCCGGTCGGTCTCCAGGAATACTCCTTACCGTCGGAATCGTCGCCGTCCTGTCGACCACAAAGTTTTCCAGTCCGGGGAGATATGACCCGCCTCCAGACAGAAACTCGAGGGTCGTCTCGACTTCCAGAGCCAGTGCACTTGGTCCCTCCACGACGCCAATGACGGCACCGCTCTTTGTGCTCACGATCTTTTTATTCTGGCTTTCCAGATGTTTGATGATGGGCCCAGAGTGGGAAAAGGACGTCAGGGTCGTCACATAGTGTAAAGAGGCATTCTCGGCCAGACTTTGCGTGCTCGGGGCGTCGAGGAATCGCTCGTAGACGGATCTGAGAGCCATGCTAGACAACTGGATCGAACAGGCGGCCGATTCAAGGGCTGAGGTCGTCGAGAGCACACGCGCGACACAAAGTGGACACGAGGAAGTCGGCGGGAATCTGGCAGGTTTGTTGACAGGGCGAACAATACCACAACAGAGACGGGCACGTCCAACCAAAAAGTTGTCTAAGAAAAGGTCCGGTGACTACCGCCCTCTGCGCCATGCCACGTACACAAATCCCTGTTTACTTAGCGAGAAATACAGGAAGCTGAATACGGTCCCTGAACAGTGCATGGGCGTTTGGGGTCGCGTTGCCCCGCCATCGCGACTTGGAGGCGCTCTGACACCCACTAACGCGGTCGGTGTTTCACTTTCAATCTGATTCGGCGCGGCCAATCAGCCCTCGCCTTTTCAGCTGGAGGATGTGATCCCGCGGCCCCCAAGCTTCTTCCAATTCCACCGTGTGGAGATCTTCCAGAACATATTGGTCTGCCCCCCAGAGCGTGTTCCGGCACCACTGGCTCTCCACGTCTTGACTCCCACCATTCCCGACAGAGGGCCCCTGGAGACGAACAAGAGAGGGAATAATCCGGGGATTGCCTTTGATTAAGAGAAACTCGGTCGCTTCATTTTTGGTTCCGCCAGACCAGGCTTGATCATGGCAACCTCGGAGGGGAATATAGAGGGGAATGTAGAGGGGAATGTGGAGAGGAATCTTTTGTCGTCTCTATCACCGGCCGACGATCATGTCGCACTGTTCCTGATCAGCGGAGGCCTATGATGTCCTCGGGGCTGAGCTTACCCGAACCAAGCAGAAGACATCTTGCCGATCGCATACATGTTGCCGACATCGCTGCGCAAGCCGATCAATTGCACCCGGACGGCAGACCCTTTCTCGATCACGTCTCCTGCGCCATTCGAATACTGTGGCGGCGTCGCGTCAGGGTTGTATCTCATGTCGGGTGGCAGGTGCTGGACCGGTCAGCCCGACTCGAAGGGGATCGGACATCTTGGAGGCATACCAGCTTGGAGACGAAAACGGTCAGAGGACCAGCATCGCAGAAAACACCTTGCGGTTTGATGGAAGAGACGGCGCAATCAATCTGCAGGCACCATGGTGAGCCGTGTCTTCCTCGCGTGGTCGGCCACCTACCGTTTCGCCCTTGAAAGGTTTCCATAAAATCGCTCGGTATAAGATGGTAAAATGTGCTTCGCCCGAGCCAGGCCTCACTTTACCCGGTGAGATGTTGTGGATGTCCATGATGCAAATAATGTAATATTCTCCATTACAGCTACCTTCAAGGTCTGCGTACAGCCGATCTTTCAGTCTCTCGTGGACGTTGTTTCCAAAGAAGGATGGATGAATGCTGATCTCTCTCTCCAGGAACCGTAAGAAAAACATGTCTGAAGCCTGCCGGTATTGGGAGCGCGTGCGGATACAACTCGGCCACGATCAGACCACGGATGGAGGACGCCGTTGCGGACAGTCTCTCTCAGTTCATCGTCGGACGGGGTCGTCGATCCGAGTCGGCAGCTGGATGTCAAATCTGCCGGTCGAGTGCAAAGCGTCAGGAGACGGGCCCTTGGAGATGCAGATTTGCGAATCGCAGCTGTGGTCGGAGGCTGGTGTCTGTTATTTCACACGAGAAATCTCGTGACCAGTGCCGTCAGCCAGGCGGTGGAGAAATGAAAGTCTTGGCGCGCAGCCAACCGACCAAGACCTCCGGCCCTGGCGCATTCACTCCCGAGGGTTTCCATCCCAGAGGACTCCCCGCGGACGAAAGAACGACGGACCATTGGAGTCAGACCCCAGTGCTTCTCACCTTTCATCCCGCCTTGCTATGCCTTCCGTGTGATGCCACAGCATGGCGTTGAACTTGGAGAAGCAGCTGCGCTTTGTAAGTGGTACTTCCGGATGGACATCCGATCGGACACTGACATGTGCAGTATGGCGCCTACCACCACAATGCCGTATGCTGTCAACGGCCACCATGTCGAGAATTCTGCTCACATCACATCAGGTCAACGTTGGTATACACATGACTTGCGTTCCGGTGATACTGTGGACGGGATTTCTTCTGGTAATCTCCTCCTCTTCCCTGCCGACGGTCTGCCAACATTGTCCCAGGGCACCAATTCGCCAGCTTTGATCCCCTTACCGGAAACGCTCACGATCCCTAATCTGCCATTGAACCTCGGCGTATTGGCCTGTTTGTCATACTGCGGACTATACATCCTCCTCGAGCCCGTAGCCGGCACGGTATTGGCGACATTTCTTCTGGCCGGCACCGCCTACGCGAACCATCTCACGAGTGAGTATGGAATGACGGCGAACTTCTGGGCTGCCGGGGCCCATGTGGTTTGTTGGATTGCACAATTTATTGGACATGGAGTGTTCGAGGGCAGAGCACCGGCCCTGCTGGACAATCTTTTCCAGGCCATTTTCCTGGCTCCTCTATTTGTGTGGCTGGAGTTACTCTTTTCCCTGGGCTACCGGCCAGAATTGAAGCGCCGCCTGGATAAGATGATCGAGCAAGACATTGCGAAGTTCCGTGAATCCAAGAAGCAAAAACTCAATGGAGCTGCCAAAAGTACTGAGAATGGACACGCAAAGGCTACTTGAAGTGCAGACTGCGGACTGCGGACTGTTTGAGCGGAATGTTTGAGCGGACTATTTGAAGCGGACTCTTGGACGCATACTCTTTGAAGTGGACTCGAAGCTCAGATTCTTTGACACGCAGTCTCTGAAGCCCAGACTACTTGATGTGCAGACCACTTGAAGCGGTAAGATGAAGGAAGGGTGGACGGTGCACGGACAAGGAATTGTGGAATGAGCAGGAAGCTCTGTCTTGCATCTGGATATCAACCTCGTGCCTTTAATACCACTTTGTATCACTTGGACTAGCCATTCCATGGTGGTCGTGTTGGGAACACTAGCAGTATTCACTCTGTGAACGCTTGGCCGCCGACACTCCTACAACACCACGCAGGCAGCATCTTGGATAGAATCAATCAACCGATCAATCAACCGACTCATCGCGCTTGTTTATCATCTATTAGGTCGTGTCTCCGCGGGATTGCGTGTACCGCTGTCTCAGAGCTGCCTCAACAAGCCAAGCCATTTCGCCCGGTTTCTTTATGCCGTTTCTCCTCCACATCAACTATTCACCATGTCTACCGAATTGGCATGGCCTGACAGACTCCTCGATGCAGCTCGACAGCGAGGCATTGCTCTGTCCAGAGAGGAGATTCGAATTATCAGAGAGGCGTCACCAGATTCGTCATTGGCGCAATGGGTTGATCACAATCTCCGTTCTGTAGGGCCCTTGTCGGTGGAAGAGCTGAGTTTGTATGGTACGATCCCCGCGAGACGTCCGGTCTAATCAAGACAGGTGGGAGCATGTGAATAGGCAGCAGACCCAGCGGGGAAAGTCAGAGAGAGGAGTAGTTGGGTCCGTTGATGGGCCCTGGAGGGAGACCGATATTGTCCTCGCCATCACGGAACTGGAAGCTTCGACCGCCGCCGTCACACAGCAGGAACAAGCGATACGAGCACAGGAGAAAGTCCTGAAGGAGCATTTCGACCGAACGCGTCCTGAAGCAGAGACCAAATCGAATTTCGAAGTTCACGTCACACAAAGACAAGCGGGCGAAGCTCAACACATCAGATTTGCGGTCAGTTCTGTCGCGACCGGTACGTCTTGTGCTGACGTTTGGGAAGAACGCTGAGCTCGTCTTCGACCTGGCAAATGCGTTGCACATTGAAAATGACCGTGTCGACAAAGCCGCCAGAGCGGCCCAATCGAGTATCACGGAAAAACTCAAGATGGATGATCGTGTGCTGGCGAAACTCCAAGTATTGAGGCCATGCCCGCATTTCGACATCGCTTCTGTCAAGGAGCGAATGGCGGTACTCCTACCACTACTCAAACAAGCGCGGGTAGATGCCACGAAAGACCGCCTGGACCATGTCTATTTGACAAAAGTCAGCCTGCCACGAGACGGGCCGACCGGACATCTTGAAGACACTTCGACCGTCGTAGCCGACACGCAGCAGGATGTGAATTCCCTCTACACCGAAATCGAGGACGTGGCGGCCATGTTGGTGAATCAAGAACATGACAGGCCTCTCCGTTCTGTCTTGCTCAACGTCCAAAACTGCCGCGCCGACGCTATTCGGACGAGAAGCGAGGCAGTATGGCCCAACACCATTCCTTCCCATCCGAGGCTAACATCCAGATAGGCGTTGTGCAAGCTTGCCTTGCTCACCAGCGAGCTCGAAAAGCTCGCGACCAAGTTCGAGGATTTGCGATCTCACCGGACGATCGCGCATCAATTGTCATCATTCGTGCACGATCTTCAGCCACAGCCACCAGCGGACAATTCTTTCCCTGTCCGCCCTCCTGGACCACCGGACAGTTCTCCCCTGAAGGAACCAGGTTTACTGCGACAACTTGGCGTCATGCCAGACAAGATGGCAACATCATCGTCGACGCTTCATCCATCTCTGTTGGGTCAAGAGCTGGAGCATCAAGCAGCACAAAATATTGCTCACATCATCCGCCAGATCGACCATTCAACGAGAGCGAGACAGAGCGCTGTGGAGCAGTTGTTGAATCACCATCTTGATTCCAGAGACGTCCCAAAATCTATCGACACTTTTGAGCATCAAGTTGCAAGAGCAAAGAATGATCTGGAAGGCTGTGCGAGCAAGTGATTGGTCTGGACTGCCATTTTACTGTCATCAATGCACGGTGTACGACCTGCCTCCTACCAGGTGTTCAACTATACTTCCCTCTCACCTTGGTGTTCACCATAGGTCCCTCCCACCCAGATGCTAACCAAACCCCTCCACCCCGTTGTTCACCATCGCCCCTCCACCCCGGTGTTCAACCCTATGTCCCTCCCACACCAAGAGTGAAACGGCGGTTTGTGTGGGATACGTCCAACAGGACAGGCACCAGCATCACAGGACATGTGTGTAAGTTGGCGGAGCGCCAAAGGACCACAGATTCACGGCCAAGATCCGACTCGTTTCTTCAGTGAGCGGCGACAATCAAGGTGTCGACGTACTCCTAGTACTTCTTCGCCGAAAACTTTCGCAGGGTCTTGCCCCACACCGTCATAAGAAGGAAGCTGAAGGTGTAGGCCAGACAGAGCATGGCGACGGCGACGAAGCAAAGTTCCTGGTCCAGCCAGAGAAGTCCAGACCATCCTCGCCCTCGATAAGCATGTTTGATCAACGCTCCTTGCCTTCCAAACCGGGAAACTGTACAGCAATATATCCAGACGCGGCAAGTAAGATCTTGCATGCCTAAAGGGGACATATGTTGAACAAGCCATGGGTACAGCCACGTCCTGTGAGATCTCCATCACATTAGCCCCATCAGCGCGCCGTCTGCCTTAGTCCAAGCTCGACTAGGATCCGAGACCAGTCCGAATATTTGACCCTGCAGCGCCATGACGAGGAAGATATCTCTCCATCCATTGGAGCCGTCATGTTACTGGTCATCATGTCATCAACGCAAAACAACAGGAGTTGGACACGGAGGTGAGCGCCATTTTTGCTGAGCATCGAGCCTGGTCCGATAGGTGGGTGGTTGGCCACAAGCGGCCCCGTCTGTCTATCTCCGGTACCCAACCTGGCCAAGCGCCTTGAGATAACGCACTGACTCCACCTCAGCGTGCGCGATACCTCTTCATAGGCCACAAGGCTCTCTTTGCGACGGGCACCCTGGTCCATCTTGGCCAATCTATATATGTCAAGTATTCACAGGCGACGATGCTCTGTATACCCAGAAGACTGACGACCGTCGACGTGCCGACCTTTCACCCACTGAGGCAGCAGGCACCTTGGGTATCCCGCGAATTCAATTATGGCAACAATCGATACTCCCCCCGCCGGTTATCCTGCTGAAATTATTGGCTATGCCGATCCTTGGATTGCGAGTCCCGGCGATGTCGTTGCAATAAAGGTAAGGGAAGCATGTTGTGGGAGATTTCTTTCTCGCGCTTCACGGCCCTTAAAGATGGAATGGCAAATATCTAGAAACCCGCCTCTACCTTGAAGACGTGTCCTGCACATGGTCCGAGGTTGGTTTCCTCCTTTCGAACCAGGAAAGACGTGGTCGGCGCCGAGAGATCAGTGATGTATATCCTCGGAGAAGCGTCTTCTCTGGTGGTCTCAAGGCCTGCCGAGTTCCCGTGAATGGGGTGGTGATTCGTCTTTCCCGGGCTCCGTCTACCGGTCCGCATGGCTGCATCATCAATACTGTACACAGGATGAGGCGGGCTTCCTCCAATTTGCTTGTACCATCGCGATGCACGTCGGTCGCTGACGTTCAAAGATCTCATCCACAGAACCAGAGTATTCCTACCGGACTGTGCGGGTCATTCAAGGCGTCGACGTCGAGCATTCTCCCGTCAAGTCTCTCGAGGAAGTGACGGCCATTCCCCGTGGAACCGGTAAAGGCAGATTTCAGCTCGCACGACCTGGCTCCTATGCGTTGGTCCAAGACTGGGCACCGCCCGTCGGCGAAGATGGTGTGGAGGTGTCTCTTTACTTTCAGCCACACCTTCCACAAGCTGGACACCTTCAGGCCGTCATGTCAACCCTGGACGTGCAATCGAAAAGCGGCTTTGCCGTCATCATCAATGAGAACGGTGTCGTCGACTTTTGGATTGGAACCGGGACCACCGTCGATGTTGTGAGCACTGAATTCAAGCCCGCCCAGAAGAGATGGGTGGAGATGCAGTTGGCCTTTGTGGGTGCACAGTTCACAGCCTCTCTCTGTCCGATTGCTCAAGTGGCCGAAAAAGCGATCGACTCGCAGCAAGTAGACGTCGAACTCAGCGGCAGAGCCCACGTTCTTCAACCCAGCCCCCTTCTCTTCGCCGGCAGCTTTGCAGAAACCACGACCACGCCTTTCCCCCGTGTGACCAACTTCTTCAACGGTCGCATAGACAGCCCCACCATCAAGACCATCGGTGGTTCCCGCATTCTCGTCCAATTCGACTTTTCGCGCAACATGTCCGAAGATACCATCCGAGACGTCTCCGGAGGGGGACATGACGGCGTCCTGGTGAACGCCCCGACGCGTGCCGTGACCGGTTATAACTGGGATGCCACCGAGGCGGACTGGACCAAGGCCACGTCCGGTTATGGGGCCATTCATTTTCACGACGATGACCTGGATGATGCCGGTTGGGACACTGACGTCAGCATCACGATCCCGAATGATGCGAGATCGGGCGTCTACTGCGTTGAAGTTACGTCGACAGACGGCAAGACCTCTGACATGGTGACCTTCTTCGTGCGCCCAACCAAGGAGACCACGGCAAAAGTCGGGGCCCAGGTTGCCCTCGTCCTCTCGACGTTCACGTACCTCGCCTACGCCAACGAACAGTTAGCCGACACATCTCGTTCTTCCCACATCGATGTCGGCCCCGGATTTGACATGGCCAGCGCCCTGCACACCGAAGACTTCCACCGGATGCAAAGGCGTCGGGATTTGGGTCTGTCGAATTACGACGTCCACAATGACGACTCGGGGGTCACCTTCTCTTCGGCCAAGCGACCGATCCTCAATATCCGGCCCGGCTACATCATGTGGGCATTCAGCCGGCCTCGTGAGCTCAGCGCGGAATCCATGATGATCGGCTTTTTGGAGCGTGAGGGCATCCCCTACGACATCATCACCGATCACGACCTGCATACCGGCGGCGCCGCCGTGCTCGCGCCTTACAACACCGTGATGACCGGCTGCCATCCCGAATATCCATCCATTGAGTCGTATAACGCGTATGAGAACTACGCCAAACAGGGGGGGAACCTGATGTACCTCGGAGGAAACGGCTTTTACTGGGTTTCGGCGACCGATCCGGCCCGGCCATGGCGCCTGGAGGTTCGAAGGGGAGACCAAGGCGTACGCTCGTATACACTCCCAGGCGGCGAGCGGTTCATGAGCTTGAACGGGACACAAGGCGGTCTGTGGCGCACCCGCGGTCGCTCCTCCCACTTTCTCTTTGGCGTGGCATTCTGTGGAGAGGGTGCTGGGCCCGGTGTCCCCTTCAAGCGGTGCGACGCCAGCTTTGATCCCCAGTTCAAGTGGATGTTCGACGGCATCCCTGATGATGAGCTGATCGGGGAATTTGGCCTCGGTGGTGGAGCCAGTGGCGATGAAATCGACAGCTTTGACATTGCCTGCGGCAGTCCGACGAACGCCGTCGTTGTGGCGACCACCCCCGGCCATCCTGATGACTTTGGGATCGCACCGGAATGCACAGGATTCCCGATCATCGACACCCTCGGAACGCAGACCCGAGAAATTCGGTCGGATATCGTCTACTACGAAACGAATGCTGGAGGCGCCGTGTTTTCGGTGGGGAGCATCAATTGGTATTGTTCGCTTGGTTGGGACGATTATCAAAACAACGTCGCCAAGCTGACGGGGAACGTGATCAAGGAGTTTCTGCGCAGAGAAAAGAAGGGCTGATTGGGCTGGTGAGATCGTTTCGCTTCGGGAGTGCGAGTTGGTTCTCTGACCAAGGCTGATTGTGCTCAGACGTATTGAACGTGGTAAATCGACATTCTCTCTCTACACGTATCACCCAATGATGGTCTCCATTTCTGGTTTGCATGTGCGCTGTCTTGCAAGCTCTTGATTCTTGGAGAATGCAGAGGTGGATGACCTTTGTGGACGGCTACGGAATCGTACGCGACGGGTCTCGCCTACTTCATCGATCTCGGCCAGCGGCGTTCCTAGTTGTGGTGGCGAATAGACGATCCGCTTGTGTGAGCGATGCTGTCCGAACTCAAGCCCACGGTGTATCGCAGTTGAGATGGTTGCGGACAATCGTCACACCCTTGCCGACACTCAACATTGCAGTGTGCATCAAGGCCATCCACAATCGTCCCAAATTTGCCACCTACACAGCGAGGCTGGCGATAGCACCTCTGTGCAGTCGGTTGTGGCCCGAGTTTGGTCAAACTGGTGCCTGGGTTGGTCAGCCTTGCCAAGCAAGCTTCCTTTTGGGGCCACAACACCTCTGCCAACTGGGCGCAGGACTGGGTTTACAGCCGGCTGTGCCTGGTCAAACTGCAGTGTGATCAGAGTAGCTAAGGCGCAGGCCAATATCCCAACCCCCAAAGAGCTCGACGACCTTGTACCTTCCAGTTTTGCCAGTGCGCGTGAGAGCGTTACTCGCCCCGAACTTGAGGCCTCCCATTCCCATTAGATCGGGCCAGGCTGCAACTTCAACGAAAGTTCCCGAGGATCCGTCTTGACGGAATTATTCGCCTTTTCTTCCTCGCGGAGCCTGGGTCTCTCAGGAAAGCGGCATGGTACGACGTGATTGTCAATCGCCCTCACCAGCAAGTTTCTCCAGCACGATCTTCTGGAAGACCTGGTTGGGCCATACGATAGAGGGCGGAGCAGCAAGAAGAGGGGTCCAATCTGGTCTCCACATCCCGGGTGGAAAGGGGGGCCAGTGGGTTGTGAGATGGAAGATGAAGAGGAAATGGGTGGCTGTGCAATGTGCTGTTGGCGCCACAAACCAGCCACAGCGCATCCGTCACTCGCAGGAGGGCCTCTGGTCAACATCACTGGTCAGATCGAAAATTTTGGTGCCGCCCACGGTCGATAGAACATCAGGGAAGGTTCGAGACATTCATTTACCGCATTTGGGAGCCCTGGATGCCCGTAGAATGACCGGGCGTGACCTCTGCCCCAGCGCAACGGCCGCGCCGGCTCCAGGCAAACAAAACAAGATGGGGGCCAATTCAATGCCGCAACGGCCAATGCTGCCTCAACGACTTGAGGAAACAGGAAATCCTCAAGCATTTGCTCACGTTAGACCACGCTTTCCAGTGTGGATATGCCAGTGCTATTGCCCCGGCGAGTACGACCCTGAACCGACTAAGGGTGCAAAGGGCCCAAATCACCGGCTGCCTTCTTCCATCATGCGACCGCTCAACCTGTTGCCTCAGGCGCGGTCACACGGTGAACCATTAGGCTTCAGTCCTGGGTTCACACCCCTGCATTGGCGTTGGGCATATCAAAAAGGATCTCATCCCCTGCATCGACACACTCTCTCCAATCATTCTTTCCTCCTCTGACCCGCTGGCGATCCTTCCCACTGCTTTTCGCAAACCTAGTCTGAGCTCACTCCCCGGACGAATCATCTGGCCCGGCCCACAGCCTTCTCGACCCAGGCGGAAGTGATTTGTGGCAACTCGACTTCCAGCTCTGACGCCAGTATGCCCACGGCTCCTATTTATCGGAAGCCTCCCTGACTGTCTTTGTCCATCCCCTCGACGGTCAAAGGAAGCCGCGATCATCTTCATATCACAGTGCTCAGCGGGGCCAGACACTTGCTCAAGACAGCGATCATCAACGTCCCATTCCATTGCACCGGCAGAGAATACACCGCTCCGCTCACTGGGAGACCTCCCATAGGAATCCTCAGACCTGAAGGCAGGTGTGCATGTCTGGCCGCCGCCGGCAGAGTGTGCACGAGGCCAGACCCCCACTGGAGCCCGTTATCATCGAACGACGGCCGGAAGTGCGTACTTACCGGGTCCTCCGAACCCATTCGCGCGACCGAGGACTGACTCCGCGCTTCAAGCTTTACAATCTGTTCAAACGCCGCAAGCGGACCGTCGTGATTGAAGAAACGCCGGTGAGAAGTCGTCATCGGGAACGCCGACTACGTTCTCCTTCGCCGTCGCCTCCGCCATCACCTCCCCGGGGGCCACATCACATGATGTCGTCCCGAATCGGCGCCACGACATTTACGCCTCTACCACCCAGAATCCCTCCAAAGCCGCCGCAGGAGGAAAACGAGGATGACCCAATCGAACGAGAAGACTATGTCCTCGAGGAACGGTCTCCTCGACGGCAAAAGGTCAAGGTCATTCATCGTGCCCCCTTTGAAGAGGATTATCCCGAGGTGGAGAGTCCCCCGTCTCCCGGGAAGCGGGACAGCGGCAAGTATTACAACAACAATGGCCGCTTCGACGACGCGCCCATGATGCGACGAAACGGTCCCGAACGCCGTGCCGGCAGCGCCCATCCAGACTCAGATGCACGTCATTCGCTGCCGGACCTGGAGCGAATGGAGCGAATGGAGCGAATGCTCTGGAAGGAGCAACGAGATCGCATTGAAGCAGAGAGGGCGGCCGTGCAGGCACAGAGAAAGGCGGAGAAACTCGAGGCAGAGCTGGAACGCCTCAACCTTGATGAGCGCGAGCGGAAAGTCGAAGAACGGGAGAGACGATGGGCCCAGGGGCTAGACGGGGTCGATGACGCCAGACGCGACCGAAATCCTCGAAATGTCGTCGTTGTTCAGCGTCCGATTCCCGTGGCCCATGTCCGCGATCCTGCCAGGAATGCTCTGGATCGGGCGAGAGACGACTATCGACGCCGGATCGATCCCAACCCAGACGGTCGTCGAGCGAGACGGGGCAGTATCATCATCTATGCCGATGATGATGATTATGACCACGACATGGGAAGAGCAGCACCGGGTCGTCGATAACTCTTGCCAGATGGTGGATGGGTTGGTCACAGAACTCGGCGAGATCGGATCTGGGATGTAGGACAGGACGGAAAGCAGGATAGGGGACCGGCTGGGCGTGGGAGGTGGGTTGGGAAGGCTGATACTCTTCTGTCAGGTCGGCTGGCGTCACGGCGTGTCCAGGCACATTGGCGGGGAAAGCGAAGATGGTACGGTAGAAGACCAATGACACCTGTTGAGACCATATCCTGCTTCATCACACTATTTCATGCATGTATGGTCCTTCTGTCGGGATCAGAGGAATGTGGATCGTCGTGCTGATCCATGCATGGCGACGGACCAGTCGCCTGAGCCGCCCTGTGCTGGAGATCTAGAATCGGGCTCGGAGGTGGCGCTTCTGTCTCCACCGCTAAAGCATTTAGCAGAGAGCCTCCATTTGGCGCGTGACACGCTCGCCTTTTTCAGGCACGGTCGCTACTGGTTCGCTCTCTATCCAAAGCACTTCTATGGACGCAAAGGCATCCTTGATGAGAGACACCGTCTTTGGTTCTTCCGCCACGTTCTGTCCTCTCAAATATCAACCGCCACGTCCCTGTCCTCCCAAATATCAACCGCCACGGCCCCGTCCTCCGGATCGAACTTGTCTTCCCCGTTACCGTCCAGCTCTTATTCTTCGTCATTCCCTGCCGACCCAGCCTCTGCCGACTGCTTAGTCAAGGGAACAAGACCTCCAACAGGGGAGCAACGCGGCGACTTTCCCTGACCACAAGAGTCACGGCTTGACGATGTGGCAGCATACCCCACTGTCACGCCAGCGACGAATTTCCTCACCCGCGCCTGTGATTAGGAGATCTGGGATCACACCCCGTCATGGGAGGTGTCGACGCGCCACAAGGACAGGAGAAAGGGGAGATGTACCCTGAATCGCCAACGACACCGAAACTGCCTGCGCGGCCCCATCCAGAGAACGACGTGGGCATTGTGCCGACGATCAAAAGCCCCCGGCCTGAAGATGCAGATGATATCACCCCGGAGAATGTGGACATTTTCAACTTGCCCCCGGTGGCGGCTCTGAAAATGCTCTGTCACAGCGTTGATGCACTCGTCCGCCTGACGGGCGACATACCTCCGACGCCGCCCATCCGAAGTCGGGCCCATTCCCCTGCTGCTGGGGCCTCTCACCGGCGACCGCTGGCATATCCAGAGGCCGCAGAGGCGGCGACGTCACCCTGGAAAGCGAATCTAGGGGTGCCGGTAGACGCCTGCTCGCAGTCTCCGGACCACATTGACGGTGTGGCCTTCGTCAAGACTCCGATTGGCTCCCCCGAGGCCCATCCTCATGAACCGACGTCGACGTCGCAGATCATTGGAGCGCACGCTCAGCCCATTCAGGTTCAGCACGGCGCCATCGCGCGCAAGTTCTACTCGAAGCGGCCGCCTCCCATCTCGCTCGAAGACTATCTCATGCGCATGCACAAGTACTGTCCCATGTCGACGGCCGTCTACCTGGCCGTGTCGGTCTATATCACTCGCTTGGCAGTCCATGAGAAAATCATACCCGTGACGCCACGCAATGTGCACCGTCTGCTGCTCGCGAGTCTGCGCGTCGCCATGAAAGCGCTCGAAGACCTCTCATGGCCACACGCACGCTTCAGCAAGGTCGGTGGCGTCTCGGAAGGCGAACTCGGCCGGCTGGAAATCACCTTCTGCTTCCTCATGAACTTTACCCTGAAGGTCGATGCAGCGATGCTCCAACACGAGGCCGAAAATTTGGCGCGCCAAAACCAAGACGAAAGTGCGCTGCAGGACAGTTCTGCGTCTGCGATCGAGTTTAACATGTCAGGAGAAGCCGAAAGGAAAACCAGAGGTGGCGAGAAAAGAAAGGCCAGCTCCGTTCTACCCAGCCGACCTGTCGTGCCGGTGGGCACAAGTATTGAGGTGGTGGGCCAATCCTGACGAAAGCACACATCTTCTGTTCCTGCCGCAACTATCTCGTTGGGACGTCGGCAAAATAGTTTGGAGAGTCGCCGGCGGTGGCCTCTACCGCAATTTCAAAAATGTATACCAGTGAATGATCATTTGCGGAGAGGTTGATGGTCCTATCCGTGGCCAAATACGGAGCTTCAGCATAAGGCATCCCCCAACCAAGCAGTGGCTCTCCGTTAGGATGTATCATGTTTTCTCCCCGGTTTTTGACGTCGAATACCGCATCCAGCCAAGGATGAGGAGCCATGCTGTCACGTGACGACAATGGCTCATCCTCTACGGATATCTCTCCTGCCCATCACTTGGATCCCTCAAATGGCTGGAATACGGGCAGGAGAGTGTGTTCAATGCTTTCTGGCCTGTCCTGGATGCTCGCCTGGTTTCCGCTGCCTCCAATATTCGCCGTCTCGACGCACGCTTACGACCGTCCCGGCCGGGACAGGTCTCAAACTATGCCTTTCCCTTCCACGATGTCACTGGCCAGAGGTTGGTTAGGAAGAATACGGCCGCTACACCCCGAGCTGAAACCCACGAGATCCTCAACAGCTTTAAGGATTGGTGACATTGACAAATGTCGACACATATCTTCTCCACACAGTTGGAGGTGTCTGAAGCCTCTAGCCTTCCTGGTGGATTGGGAGATTGGCGTGGAGACGGTATACGCCGTCAAAGCGAGAAATCGAGTTCAGCCAAGGTCCATGCTTCTCTCTGGGAAGGTGAATACACATCCCTGCCGCTGTTTGTTCTGAGTCTTTACCCGATCACTCCAGTTTCATGTCTGCACCATCGATCTCGAAGATCCAGCTTACTCGGTATTGAAGATGTGTATGGTAACAACACGTTCCACTCAAGAGGAAATGCCATGTCTTGAGCCTAAAGACTGAAGCATGGAGATAGAAAAGCGGTGCAGCAGAGAAGTGGTAAAGCGAAAGGGAACAAGGGCCGGTATGAGCAGGCAGGGCGAGGTAATGCGTTCATCTTCAGGTCATCCTGACGACAGATGACTGTATTATCAAGGAGGCAGAGGTACAAGGTCGGGAGATCATGCGCTGGCTTTGAAAGAGAGTCTTGGCAGGCTCCTGAAGTCTGGTCTGGTGGCTGGAGAAGTTTCTTCTCATTTATGCCTATCATGGGGAAGACAGACCCTTGCACAGAAGATTAGGATTCATTTTATTTTGACAGAAATATCACGTCGGAGCCACTCCTTACATCACTTCCCCCGTTGATCGTAATACGGCGCTCAGACACCAGATTAGGATCTGGGCCTCTTCGCGACCATTAACATCCTGCTCGACTCGGTTGAGCTTTGCTCGTACTCTACATCAAGCACAAGGTAGGTTCGACGGCCGCCACACAGAATCTTTCCCTTCGACCAGCCAAGAAGGGCCGATATTGATCCGTCACTCGGTCGCTGGAAATTTCAACTCGTGATGTCCCCGAGGACCTGTTATGTGCACGCCAGCACAACGCAATGACCAAGTGCCCAGCCTACCCGGACAGATTCGTAGCCTCGTGTCAGAGGAGGCCTTCGAAGACCAAACATCTTCTAACGCATCCTTGCCCCAGTCAAGATCTCACGGATCCCCGTGGCAGGACAAAACCGGAAGCAACAGCAATCTCCTGGTCAACAAGCACCCTCAAGGTCGATGACGCCAAAGGTGTGTGTCATCCAACGTCTGCGTGTCGATAGTGGTGAGTTTGACATATTCACTGCGGAACTGCGTCCTTTGTTCCCCGAGACCCACTTGCTGGAAATCTCCTTCCTTCCGGGCCCATTCGCAAGATGGTGACCTGCCGGCGCTCCAGATATGTGTGGAGATGGCTGGCTTCGATACCCAAGCTGCCGCAGATCAATTCCTGTTCAATTCATCCAACACCCGATTTATCATGCCAAAGCAATTCACGGTGACAGCGGACCTGCGGAGGAGAGTTTGTGGCATCATGCTCCCCGATGACGCTTCACACATCTGTGCTCAGTTTTTTTGCTTCAGGCGGCGACTATCAAAAATCAGCTGGGTCTTTTCCTCAATCTGGAGTCAGCGTCGCCATCCCGATTCCTTTGTGAGCCTTTCCGTCATGTCAGCTATATTCCACAGGCGGCCGTCTTTGTCTATCATTCTTTGTATCCACATACAAATACCGCTTTCAACCACTCTTTTTCTCTTTTCCACCTTGCTCCCACCTTATTTCCAGATCCTCCGGGCAACCTGGCCCTCTTCATTTCAATTCAGAGGTCGTCCAGCCTCCTCACGGAGACCTTGTCAGCGAGATTCTTCGACCAATATGCCGGGCTTCGCCGACCTCCCTCTCGAAGTGAGGATTGGAGTGTACAGATACCTCTTCGAAGGAATCAGAATCAAACCTCGCCCTCGGCCAAAGGTCGCAAATATCCAGTGGAGGGAATCCAGTCGCTCAAGGCTCGCGATGCTCTGGGTCAGTTCAAGGTACTACGCTGAAGCCAGGGACGCCATGCTCTCCCAGGCCACCGTTCTCATGCGTTCCGACTTGGACATGGAACTCTTCAACCGGGCACGCACCCCCACACACCTGGTCCGACGCCTACATTTCCACATCGGGGACGGTCGCGCCACCACATCCGGGTGCATCGATTTGATTTCTCGTTCGCCGAACTTGAGACGGGTCATTTTCACCATTGTTAATCATATTGCTCGTCGTCAACTGAGCCTGGAAGAAGCGGCCGCGCGGACGGCGCTGGTGGAAGAGAGGGAGGATAATAACGACTACGATGACCTGCGAAACATCGTCCGCACCATGTTCCCCAGCATGAGCATGGGCACGGGGATGGCCACGCGCAGTTTGAAACTATTTCCAAACATCCGCCTGACACTGACTGTCGTGCAGGAGTTCTGAGGTGCCACAGGCTGGTAGCAAGTCTACTGCACCTGTCGGCGGGATGGTGGTTGGTCGACAAAGTAGTAACGACGACTCCAGAACCGACCTTCCAAGGCTTCATGAATGTGATCCATGCTTCGAAGAGTCATGGCCGGGTCGGAGTGTCATCAAACGGTTTGCGGATGAGCATTACTGGTGACACAACTGATTGAACCGATCATGCTCCTTGTGGAGGCTGACAACTTCGTACCAGTCATTGACTATTGATTGCCAATGGCCTTGAAGATGAGCAGACTTGAGGCAAACGAGAAGATACTCAAAGTGTTTAGAGAGGCATTCAACGGTCATTACACAACCATGATGCTAGTAGTTGCTGGAGTGGTCGCTGGATTCGTCACAAAGCGTTTCTCTCCTCTTTGGCCTGCACATGATTAACTACGGGCATGAAATTTTGCCACAAGCTCGTGACAGTCTTATAACTGCTGTCTCCTGTCAACCATCATGACGTCCTCCGATGAAATATATATAGGTCTACCAGAAACCAGCAGTGAAACAGAAAGCAGAAGTGGACATTTTATCTTGCTGTTTCCTATCCTACAGTAATTGCTCTATTCTACTGGACGAGATATACTAGTCCATTTGCTGAATGGAAGTGAACAATACCACAGCCGACGAAAGTTTAAGGCTGACGGAGGTTATCGGCTATAATTTCGCCTGACCGCCACTCGCACTCAGGGCCATCTTCCTCTCCCTCTGCCTCAGCTCCGCCCGCTTGATTTTCCCGCTGACGGTCTTGGGCAAAGCATCGGCCTCGACAAATTCAATTTTCCTTGGATACTTGTACGGCGCCGCGACGCGCTTGCAGAAATCCTGTATATCTTTGACCAATGCCGCACGATCGGCCTTCCGCTTGCTGTACTCGTTGTTGAGCACGATGAAGGCTTTCACGACTTCACCTCGGTCGGGGTCTGGCGACGCCACGACCGCGGACTCCACCACGGCCGGGTGCTGTTTCAGGGTCGACTCGACTTCGAAAGGACCTTTGTGATAGAATTAATATTAGCCTCTTCGAGGGAAGACCATGCACACGTACCGATCCGATAGCCACTGGAATTGATGACATCGTCTGACCTCCCCACAAACCACAGGTAACCATCGTGGTCGCGGTAGGCTCTGTCTCCCGTCATGTGCCATTCACCATCCACTCGGCCGGCTGAGTTGACCGAGGGTTTCGTCTTGCGTGTGATGACGCCTTCTTTTGAAATGTAGCCGTCGTACAAACACGGAGTCTTCTTGCCGTTTTCGTCCGTGTACTTGACCGCGAGATCGCCCTCTTCCATGTCTGGGGCAATCTGACCCTTCTCATTGATCACATGAAGCGGTACTCCGGGGGTTGGCTTGCCCATGCTGCCCCGCTTGACGGGGGCCCCGGCGAAATTCCCGGCGATCATAATTGTTTCGGTTTGTCCATAGGCTGCCAACGAGTGAGCCTCCGTTCAGCAATTGGCCATACTGCGTTGGTGTGTTCACAACGCAGTAGATGTGTGTGTCTGTCTTACCGTCCTTGATCTCCAGTCCGGACATTGCAGCCCAGGTGTTGATCGCCTCCCCGTTGAGAGGCTCTCCGGCGCTGACGCAATGTTCTAGGGCTTTGGGGGGATGGCTCGAAAAGTAATTTTGCATCTCTTTCGTGACGAGCTGACGATATGCGGTGGGTGGGGCGCAGAGAGTGTGGATGTCGTATTTGTGCAGAGTATCTAGCATGGTCTGGGCCGAGAAAGGTTGATTGCTGTCCTCGATAAACAGAGTTGCTCCGAGATTCCAGGTGGCAAACCACGACCTGGAGTTGTCTGTCAACACTTGGGCAATTCAGTATTCGTGAGTTTGCTTACCATCCTGCTTTGGCCCAGCCTTGTTCGGCAAGCGTCCAAAATGTCTTTCCTTCCTTCAAGAGTAACCAATGCTTGCCGGTTAATATGTGCCCTTTCTCGTCAGAAGATTTGCTCCATCAGATCACTTGCCTGAACATACCGAGAGGGTAAGAGACTTCGTTGTGGAGGACCATCTTGGGCAGTCCCGTCGTCCCGGAAGTAAAATAAATCATCGCGGGGTCGGTGGATTTCGTTTTGGGTCCACGAAAGGGACTGACTTGTACACTTTGTATTTCGTCTCGATATTGAACCACGTCAGGTAATGGGTCGCCGTCTGCCTGCACTATCACTCGGATGCTGTCACATGTGTCCTTCACTTGGAGAAGCTTCGCAATTGTTTCCCTATTACCCACAAAACTCGTCGCCCCAGAAGTCTGTGCACGAAACTAGGATGATGCTGAGTACAGGTCTTGGATCGGCCATGGCTTTTCTTACCTCAATGTCCTTTGCTGTGGCCAGCGTGGTGCATGGACAGAGCACAATCCCAGCCCGGATGGCCGCGGTACCGATCTGTCATACTCAGCAACAGCCAGGCATGTCTAGAACGCAGAGACGCGGCATACTTCCCACCTAGAATAATAACATCTGTGAGCTGAAGGTCTCCACTGCCAGAAGCACCTCAACAGAGACTCACCAAGCTGGGACTCGATTGAGCATAATCATCAATCGGTCGCCCCGTTTGATACCAAGATTGGTGAGTAATCTTGCCGCTTTCTGACTTTGTTCGCTGAAATAGCGGTAACTAAGCCCGCGTGCTGGAGCACCATTGTCATTCGTCCACAACATGGCCCGAAGGGCCGGGGTTTTCTCTGCCCATTTGTCCACCACATCTGTAGCAAAGTTGAAGTATTCAGGCATGGCCCACAGAGTCTCCGGCTGCGTCATAGTGAAGGTAGGGCCGCTGGTCGAAACACTGTATCAGAGCAATGAGGGATGCTGGTTGGGGTAGGTCTGTCGAGAGCGAGGATGTTTACAGACGTCGACCCTCTGCGGCTAAAACACACCTCGGCACAGTTTGGGGTAGGGATAGGGGCATGGAATATGAGATATACTCTAGCATCTGCCACGCAAATCTCGCTCTCCCGTACGTCCGAAGGGTCTCCTATGCCCCGGCTTTACCAGTCGGTAGTTCCCTAAGATGAAGGGTGGATACCAGTGTTCTATAGATACAGTACCAAAACCACAGGACTTGCGAAAGGCCGCTTGGCTCATCCCCGAGAAATCTCCACGTCCCCCTGGGTCTGTGCTGAGGTCAGTATGGGACTATTGCGGAGGGCCGCGGGGGTGTGGTTATGGGAAAGGCCGGACCGGCCGGACCTTCGGTCCGGGAGCCGACTCCGCGGTCAATGGGTTCCCCAGCCTGCCCCGGACGAGGCCTGAGCAATGGGTTGTAACGACTTTTGCTTGCCTTTCTCGGCAATTTCACTTTCTACATCGCATTGTAAGCGTTCATTTTGATGCTTGACCGTGAGGCAATATCGCAGAAGTGATTAGCTTGGTACCGGAGCTCCGAGCATTGAGAGAGTCTCTCTACCCGCCACGGTTGGACCACTCTGGAACGTTCACCAGAGATTCTTTCGTTCAGCACCGCCAATATCTCTACAGGGGATCCACTCTTCTTTCACAAAAGACCTCAAGAAGAGAATGCCAGTGAAAGATTTCACTTGGTGATCGACAATTCCGAGCTCGCCGTTTGGAAGACCATGTAATTATTTGGCATCAAACTTCGAGGAACGACAGCAATTGATCAAACCATGGGCGAGATCACTCGCAAATTTCGGCACCGAGCGCCTCGAGCGTGTACGGCATGCAATGTCCGGAAAGTTCGATGTATTAAGTTCAACGCGGCATCGCCGTGTGTGAACTGTTTGAAAGATGAGAAGGAATGTATTCCGGTGCAGATTCAGCGTCGCAAGTCAGTCTATCCTGATCAGCGGTCGTCTCATGCCGGCTCACTAATCGTCCCAGTGCCACGACACCGAGTCTTTTTCGGCGAAAGGATTACGGTACTTCTCCCTCCATCCTCAACCGTGCGACTGTGCCGGTGAGGCCAAGTCTATTCTGGTTGGAAAAGCTGATGTTTGGTAGCCTCGGATGGACCAGAAACTTTTCTGAAGCCGAGTTCGACAGGCAACTTGTCCGGATTAGACGTTGCCGGTCACATCGCGTTGAGCCCAGCCCAAATCCTTCGGTTGAAAGAGAGTCCCGTACCAAGCCTAAATCTCCGTCGTCAACTGGTGATGGCATTCTTATCGTGGTATCAACCGCTCAATCCGATCTTGGATGGCAATGATGTCCGAATCCTCCTTGACCCTGACGTCAAAACGTTGACACAGCCGGATCTGCTCCTGCTGTATGCCGTGGCATATGTGACCTCGGACTTGGTAGATGAGTATTTCTTCCAATCAGAATGTTTTTTCTCCAAAGAACAGGCAAAGTCAGCCTTTTGGAACAAGGCCATGGTACGGTTCTCGTATGAAATGGGAAGACACCCTCTTGCTAATTGTAGGTAGATTCTTGCAGATCAACAGCCGCAAACGCTCTCGATCCGGAACGTGCAAGGGCAGCTGTTGCTCACCTACAGTGAGGACAGCGAGTGCTCTAGGCGATACATGTTGGCCCTGACCAAGCAAATCACGTCCAGCGCGTACTACGACCTGATGGATGCGACTACTGGCAAAACGTCCAACTACGGTTCAACGCGGGCCCGGCTGCTCTGGTGGCTGTGCCTGATCCGCGATCGAGAAGTCGCGCTGTTTGGCCGCAGAAGCGAATTTATTGAAGCGACCGAAGTTTACATTCCGACTCTGGATCGACCGGCATTGGAATGCTGCTTTGGCAGTTTGCGCGAGCATGGCTTCCCCGTCAGCGCCGGGTCAGAGACCGTGAAAGACAAATTGGAGCAATTGAGCATTGCCCTGTGCATGGAGAAGATCAGGTTATTCTGCTCAATCTGCTTTCCGGTGCTCATGGAGAGGATCCTGCCGGTCGATCCGTCAGCCGCCAGCCGGATCGTCCCACCGTCATCCACGAGTCTCCCCGACGCAGAGGCCCGAGTGGCGGCGGTTGAGAAGATGCTGGAATGGCGAAATGCGCTGCCACTGAGCGCCGAGCTGGACGAAAGCTTCAACAATGGATCCGTACCATCTCAAGACTGGACGAAATTTCATGGCGCTGTGCTGCATCTCTCCTTTTACATACATCTCATCAAGCTAGTCCAGCAACCCAACCCAACATCTTCGCCCGCGACCAAGGGAGACGACGTCGAACCAGGCCCATGTGTCGGGGCGCAGAAGCCCATGGCAGAAATATGTAGAATCCTGCGATTTCTCTTCAACACGGGACTGTTCGAAAAACTGCCATGCTGCGTCGTGAGCAGTCTCCTTTCGATTTTCGTCCGTCTGGCATCGCCAGTGGGAGCTATGAAAACCACCGACTTTTATGAAGGCTTCGATCACTGCGCTGGACTGGTGGCCCAGTCGTGCTCTCTGGGCCTGGCATCAAATTTGAAAAAGCGGTTGCTTCACATCCTTGTGAACTCAACGCAGCACATGTTCCTGGAAAAGAACCCAGTCAATCACGCACCCATTGAATCTCCACAAGTGCACCGGCCAAGTCCCGACGTGGGTCAATCACCACCAGGCATCGTCATCCCATTTCTCAAGGACGACGATTGCATCGCGAATTCAGACGTGATTCTCGAACCGGGAGAAATCGATCGGCACTCTGACGTCTCTCGAGCCATTGAATCCGATCATGACCAATCTGCCCACAACTTTTTGGGTCAATCCAGGTCGGATCCAAGTGCACAGAATGCCGATGAACCATTGGGGCCAAGAGAGTTTGACCCTTTCATGTATCTCTGCGATGATGCTGACGATCATCCTGTGGACTGTTGCCGCTGAACCCTTTCAGGGAAAAGAGGAAGACGACATTGTGAAAAGTTTGGGCAGGACGGCAATGCTCAAGAGAAGACGCATAATTTCCGCAGCACGTCGGAGGTATCTGGCCTTCGGTGCTCATCCTGTATCGCATTTGTACCTCGTATAAAACCCGGCGTTGATGGTTTATGAGCTCAGAGCGAAGGGGGGCATGGCAATGGCAGAATTGTGAGTTTAAGAGGAGAATACCCTGGCGAATGTGTGGACTTTCACATCGGAAGATGTTTTCTGGCTCCCGATCTCAGGCCATGGAGTTGTTGACACTCCAACTCGAGCGACGATATTCATGGCTTTGTTTGGCGGCCATAGCTGGTATGAGGGAGCCTGATTGTCCAATAGAACAATTTAGAGTTGACTGCCAGACGGTGATTCCTTGCGCTCATGCTGACGCGTTATGTGGCGTGTGGTCTTCTAGACGGAGTCGGTTCGAATACTCTCTGGACGACGGACAGCATGTGATGATGCAGAAGGACGACAATGAGTAATGTTCTCGCAAGTCCCCCCATCCTCGCACGAGAGTGATCGAGCAGATTTCCCAACATCCACCACTAGGTCGTCCGCGGGAAACCTCACTCACCGGTTGATATTCCACTTCGTGGGCAATATTATTGCGCCCGTATGAGTCCACCATTATTATGACGACAGGTCCCCTCACGCTAGTGAGGCCAGAGCAGTGAATTCAGTCTCTCACTTGGGTCGGCTCCCTCTCGTTCTGTCGAAGGCGCAGCGGTCGTTTGAACAGACGAATCTATGGTCATCGAATCACGCTCTGGTGCAAGATCGCCATTTACCGTGGCGCCAAAGTCGGCCATGTGGGTGCCTCCGAATAGGTCATACCACGACGTGTTCATGTCAGCCCAGAAGGCTGAGTCAGGACTTTCACTGGTCGGACGGAAGGCTGCGGCTTCGTTTGACAAGGTACTATAATCGACCAATGACCACAGCATCTCTTCATCGGCAGGTGACAGCGATTGGGCATGTGGGCTGTGGCCGGCCAGGTCACTGAAATGATACGTCTCCTCCACAAAACGGCTGAGGACGTCGCTCTGGCACACAGACAGTTAGTCTCCGCCTTCAGGTTGGGTGTTAACTCTTACCATCGACGACGCATTTTTCCAATACTGACCCATGCGTTCAAGGTAGGCAGTGATTTCTTGTAGCAACGGAAATGAAGAGTTCCGGGTGTGCTCCTTCTCTCCGTGGATATTCAGAGCAAATATGGTACCGCAGATCACAGCACAATAACTGTAGAACGAAGCTTGAGTCATGCAGCCAGCCTCGCGCGCCTCCCGCAGCAGTTCGGTCAGATGTTTAGCATGGTCCCAGCCGGAGTCGAAGGTCCGGGAGAGGAAGCTGGCGGGCGCCGTGATTTGAAAGGACTCGATCCTTTTTCTGAGGAGAAAAGGGTGATAGAGGAGACAATAGGACAAATGAAACAGCGCTCTCGAGAAGACGATGGGCCCGGTCGTGGCCTGGTCCATTTGGCCGTCCTCGCCACGATAAGGCTCGATCATACTCGCCAGCGATCTGTCCATCTGCAGAGCGGTTTCGAGGTAAAACAAATCCGACTCAATCGCGGCGAAATCAGAGCTCGAATCCCAGGGTGGATAGCGGTTGCGGCTATTGAACCCCTGGAGGATATACTGGGCGCCTCGGCTTAGCGTATACGCCATGATGACGGCGTGTGCAAGCGGACCCTGTTGGTCCAAACTGACGAGGGCCCGGTTCGTGACTTGTTCCAAAGTGGGATTTTGTCTCCAACGTCTCTCTCTCCACGTATCTTCGTCGCTCGGGAGCTGTAATTGGCATGAGGAGTCTAATATGGCCGGCGGCCGACCCCGCCCACAGGATACCAACCGGTCCAAAATGTACAAGGACCAAAAGGTCCTGCGGCGCTCTTCGGCGATCTCAGGAGGCAAGTCGCTGGGAGGTTCCATCATGAAGCGCAGGTCCTGCGCGATCCGCACAGCCATTCCAATCTTCACCCAGGCCAAGCCATGACGCGATTTGCCCGCTGTTGATGAGAATTAGTTAGCTTGAACCTGTAGGGGGGAGGAAGAGGCAGGGGGAAGCAGGGAAGCAAGAAACGAACCAGTAAAGTCAAAGATGGCCAAAAGAGTGATCGTTTGCACCGTTCGGATATCGGCTTTTTGGTTGCTGGCAAAGCAAGTAGACACCACTGCCTTCCATGATCGAGTCGCAAAGTTGATCGCTGCTTCGTTTCTCACGCCTTGGAAAAATGGATGATCAGAGAACCGAACGGCGTTCGACAGCAATGCGAACAGTAAGTAATCCGGAATATCTCCATCAGACAGTTGTTGGAGCAAGTTTGCTTCGTGAAAGAACGAGTAGGGTTGATTATGACAGTGGGTGAAATATACCCGTACCGTCGCCCGTAGAACAGACAGGGGGAGACGGCCGTCAAAATAAAGCTGGTCATAGTTCTCGGTTGCAGGGTCGCCAGGCTGGGAGTTCAGATATTGATTGAAGCCATTCTGAGGGTTCAGGGACGGTTGTGGACCCGGACCCGGAACCTTTACAGATTCCCGGGAATTGTCATTTCCATTGTGACGCGATGGATTCACGTTGGTCGCCGAAGGCCGTGGCTGTGCGGCGACGAGACTGTAACGTTGGTTATCATGGGGGAGGAGGCAGGTCGGGCACAGAGTCTTCTACTTGCCTTTGTACCTGCTGAGACAGACGCTGTAAGACATCTTCAATCGTGTTCAGTCGGTCAGAAATCCTCTCCTGTTGCGCCATTAGCATGTGGGCGAGCCTGCTGGGGGGTCCAGTGTCTCTCACGAGCTGAACTGAAGACACCGCTTCGTCGCTGGACCCTTCCCGGGGCAGTGGTCGCTTGCTGGGAGTGCTGTCTGGATACTGGCAATCTATAGAGCGTCAGCATTCTGCTTGATGGTTGGTATCACGTGATATGACCTTGCGCGAGGCGTCTGCAATTCTCACACTGTGGCCGTTCACCGGTACAACGCGCCTTTTTCCGCCTGCCGTCTGATTAGCGTGCATGAAATTAAGAAAGCTAGAGCCAGCGCCGCGATGGCGAGTGGATCGCGCCTAAGCGATAAGTGAGAAAGTGAGGAGCACACACCTGCACAAGGAGCAGGCCTGACCGATCCGTTGAACCGGCCGGTATGGGTTGGGACTGTTAGTTTGAGGATTCATGCTTCGAGGATACTGCACCTCAGAACAAAGACAAATTAGCAGCCCATCCAAGATTTGTCAGCACCAACCTCCTGGACTTATCATCATCACTGACCAACAACCGGAGAGAATACTCTTGTTGTGGCCTCGGAAAAGTCTACGGCACCAGTAGGGAGTTGTCAACCCCGCAATTTGTGCCTCGGTTAAGCTTTGCCAACCAAGTCGTGGTGACTGACAGACATAATTAATAGACCATCTATCTCCTGGCACAGGCTCATTGAGGAGAAGGTTTGAGGTAGAACGTTAGGGGAAGGAGGAATTATTCCCAGCGAAATCCTCCTCCCTCCATGCGATCCTTACTTGTCATTCTACTGGCTCAAACGAGATAGAAAGGCACATTAACCCATCTTCTGGCTAGGCGACAATGTTAAAAAATAGTTCCCCAAATGAGGATGTCTGATTTTATCCTCAAGCATGCGCCGTGGCTAAGACCAAAGTCAAATATGCAAAGATCAGATGATGCCGATGATGGTCATTCCCTGCCTACCAAGCGGTCCCTTCTTCTTGCGCCTGCTTCAACTTTTCATAAAACGCCCACGGCCACCCTTTCATCTCCTCGTCCTTTGGCAGGCAGCTGATGTCTCCCACGATTTCGCCTCGGGCACGCATTCCCTCTTCTCTCCGCCGACAATAGCTGACCACATTACCAATGACCCGACCCAGCATGTCGGGGCTGATGGCGACCGGGTTCAAGAATGGGTCGGTGTCGCTCAACAGCTCTTTAATGGTGGGCCGCAGACTCTGTTCGCGGGTGAGACATCTTCTCAGGGTCTTGATGAGCCCAAACGGCACCACGGCCCCCCCGATGCCGGTTGAAGGAAACTGAATTTCCACTTTCGGGTTGGGAATGCTCATGATGCGCTCGAACTGCTTGGTGATGTGGGCAAATGGGGGTTGTCCATACGTCATCTGATACAAGATGCAACCCAGACTCCAGACATCACTCGGCTTCCCCAGTTTCAGCAGCTTCGTGCCTGCCGCGGCTCCTGCCGCCGGCGTGTGACAGACCAAGGACTCGGGGCTCATGTAGTTGGGCGTCCCGATCTGGTTCTCTCGGTGCACATTGACGGTATTGTCTTGAATGGCATTGGCGATGCCAAAGTCGATCAGTTTCAGCTGACCCTTGACCAGGAGGAAATTGGCTGGCTTGAGGTCGGAATGGACAATGTCGTGATCATGCACGGCTTGGACACACTCCAGCATTTCTTTCCAGTAATGCCGGGTGAAAGTGATATCCAACTTTGCATTTTCCGTTTTCAGTTGCTCATTCAACATTTTGTTGAAGTCGGTTTCTCCCAGTTCCATCATCACGCTGAGAATGCCCTTGTCCTCATTGATCTCATAATCGTACAGGCGAATGACGCGGTCGACGTTTTCGAGTTTCTTCAGCAGTTCGATTTCGCCCTTGTACCCGGCGATGGCCGCCATGTCGGCATCTTCCAGACTCACGCGCTTCAGCGCGAAGATCTTGTAGTTCTCGGCCATGATTCGGAATACCCGTGAAGAACCGCCGCGGCCGATGCAGTCGAGTCGTCGATATGCTCTGCCATTGAGGACGTAATGTATCGATTTCTTGTTTCTCGACCCTGCGTTGGACGTCGCCGCCTCAATCAGGGACATTTTTGGTGGAGGAGCCGGCGCAGGACGATGGGGGGTATTGTTCGATCTCGCTGCCAGCGGTTGACGAACCGGTGACCCTTGCGACACGGCAGCGGCCACATTCTGCTCCCGGGGCGCGCCATCGTCCTCGTGCACCTCTAGTACCGGGCCGGCTGCTTTGGACCTTTTAAAAGTCGGTGGTGGTTCATTCTCTTGGTTGTGAAACGAAGGAAGCGAAGGTAAAGGAGGAATCTTAAAACTAGACTTCCTCTGAGAGTGTGACGATGGGGCTGAGGGCTGTGAGCCTCCTGATACTGGTGTTGGCTGCGATCTGTTGGTCGAGGTCGATAGTGCGTGCTGACCTTTGAGGGAAAGAGGTGCCTCTGACTCTAGCCCGGTTTCCTGGATTTCCAGCTCCTGATGTGACTTGAGGGCTGGTAGCATCGGGTGAGGACTGTCTTCTTTGGTGACGAGGAAGTCGTCTGGCAAGTCGTGTAAATCCGGCTCCGGGGCTCTCCGGCCGGTCTCCATTTCAGGAGTTGCGGATCGTTCTCGATCTTGTGGGTGTGACTCTCTATGATGGTTGTCTTCTGCTTCCTCTTCTTCCCCTTCTCCTTCTCCTTGCTCCTCTTCACTTGCTCTGCGGATCATGCCCCTTCGTAGTGGTTTGTTGAGTAAAGCGCCACCGCCAATCCTTTTCACACGCATGGTGCTTTGAGCGCCATTCTCGTCCAGCCGTCGAGATCGCAAACCTGTCGATGGGCCTGCCTGGCCCTCCTCCGGACTGCCCTTCCCACTGGGGTTCACTGGGCTCTCGAATGGTTCTGCGGGTCCTTGTCTCCCACTTTCTCCTCGGTCGCCCTCTGGCATCCACGATGGGCCCAACGGTGGTGACCTCGACAAACGTCGAGAGCCACTCACCCGTACCCGTCGTATGCCCTCGGCCGGCGTGTGCGCGCTACGAAGTTCCTCATGCGCACGATTTGAGCCCTTTTCGTGCATTTTGTACATGAAGGATCCATCTCTTCCCACCACCGCCGGTGCGGTCGGTCTCGGTCCCGAGGTCACACGGACGACGCGTGGCACTGGGCTACCATTCTCTCGCGCCGGTGTTGACCCTCGCACCCTTCCCGCAGGGGTAAAGTTGTTCACCTTGTGTGCGCTGTCCGGGACTTCATGACGTCTGACGATCCCCTGATTTTCCTTGTCCGAACCGTGTTGTGAATTATCTTCTCCCAGGATCGCCTGAGCTTCGGCACTTAATTTGATCGGCGCAAGATCCTCGTCGTCGGAGCTGTCTCCTGTCGACACCTTGCCGACGACGTGCCTGTGAGAAGTTGAGTTGGTGGTGATGGGCTGAAGGGCATGGACCCGGGCGTGAGCAGGGCGCGTCGTGCCGCGATATGAAGGGCGACGCGAGTCGTGGAGGACGTTGGCTGGAGTGGGAGATGCGAGCGCAGCCATTTGGAAGTTCAGCATCCCACCAGGATATCTGCTGGCTTTGCCATCGCTGAACATACCTCGTTGAGCCCGCCGTGTTTGACGTGGAGTTGTGCATGAGGTGTGGCACTGAGGATGGCCGCCATTGATGGAAGCGGCTAAAGCTCGGCAAGTGAACACAACCGTTGTCGCGGCAACGGTCTGCAGATCTCGGACCGGGCAGGACAAAAATACGAAGCGGTGCAATCCTGAGTGCAATCAATATATTAGGCGATTAACAGTCCACGCAAGTGCGGTGAACAAAGATCTCTACATAGAAAGATCAAATACTGGCTGTCGTCCGCCGCCAGTCCCCGTCGCAAAAACCGCTGAAGCAGCGAACTTTTCAATCCCCGCTGGTTGGTAGAATGTTGTGGTTCCAACAATGCTCTTCTTTCCAATCAAGCCAAATGCAAAGATTAGAGCATGACAAAAAAGCCGACAAAGATTCCAATGACCACAGCACCAAGACCATACATCTGCCCGAGATCAATGATGACGCGAGTTGCCGCAGAACTGTTGGAACCGCTTCCACTGTTCCCAGCTGTTGTGGTCGCAGCCGCTCCTCCGAAGCCGGTATAGACGACACCATCAGATGCGGTGGATGCGGCCGTGCCACGAGTCGTGCTCGTGGCGGGCATTGTGGAGATGGTCGATGTATTGACTCGGGTCGGATCTTGGGCACCACAAGGGTGATTCTGTATACAGGCTCTGTTTTCCCTCGTTAGCGACCTCACCTGGCATTCAACCGTGTTGTGGGAGGCGAGCTTACGCTGCGCAGCTGTTGTCAGTCCCGCAGTTGGCCTGGCAATCAGTGTTGTATTGCGTGCAGATGAAGTACGGGAGAGTTTGGGTGTACTGGGATGCGTTGGGCGAGAGGCCATTGGAGCAGACGCAGCTGTACGTGAGAGCAACGGGATCACACGTATTCGAATAGGTCGCGGCCGAGTTTCCAGCCGTCTGAAGGCAGATCAGGGGGCACTCGCTGACTTGCGAGGAGCACCATTGGTCTGTATATACCACTGAGTGTTCTTTCCCAATGTCGGTAGAACCACCACTTACCCCTCGTCGAAAGTGGTACGGAATTGGGATCGATGCTCTGCGAAGCAGCCGTGGCAAAGAGGGTCGCGAGAACGCTCACAGAAGAGAGGAGGGACAACATTGCGAGACAGAATAAATGGAGGTAAGAACAATGACAATTACCGCTTTCCTAACAACACGTTGAATAGATGAAAAAACAAAAGTTGATTATTTGTAGCCAGATGCAGACATGTATGCTGGGGGGGGAGATGGCCAGAAAGGCGAGCCTTTTGACAGATGCGCAGGACGAGGAACGTGCACAGTTCTGTGCTCCGGCCAGTGTGGAGGCACCAAACCAATGGTCTGATGAGCGGAAGCTGGAGCAGGGTTAGATCGACACCGGCCACTAGGATAGTGGCAAGGTCTCAGACTACTGCATATCATCCTGGTCAGCTTGACAAACTTGTGTGGACGGATGTTGGAGCAAAGCAGTGTCGTATTATGGTGACAGCGAAGGAGGCGACTTGTCTCAGTCGCCCGTGCAGCCATCGGCTTTGGCATCCGAGTGAGAAACCTCGCTGGGAGGTTTGTTGACTGCCATGACCTGGCGGAGCAGTCCAAAACTTCCCCACACAGCTAGCAAGCACGGACCTTCTTACCTCGGCGACCGTGCAGTGTGCCAATAATAGGGGTATACCGTCATGATGAACAACCCATGTGCCTGTGGACTCAGAAACGACGATACTGCACCGTGTGCTCTGCAAGCGACAGAGACACACTTGGATCATACAGTACCAGCCGGGTGTGTATCTCCCAGAATCTAACCTCGGAGGGAATCGCCCGCCAACGGCTGAAAGTGGCCTAGCCTGTTCTTGGTCGCAGCGGACATCCCTGTCCTCTTCTCCCATGGCATACTTCAAATCCGGTATGAGAATTCGCCGCCTCGGGTTGGACCAGTTGAATCGCCTTCGCCATCGATTTCATGCAGCATCGACGCGGTGCGATCGTATTGACACTGATTGCCACCATCCCGAATCTGCGGCCGACCTCTGGGCGCGAATAAATGGATGGAGGAGAACGCTAATTCCCGCGAGCACCACGCCAGGTCCGGCGACGACGACCTCCCACAGCAGTCGCCCGACCAGTCTCTTTCCCCAAAGCGTTCGATCTCGCAGCCTCCGCCCTACTGGCAGCACGGTGGATCTCCATCTGAAGGGACCAATGTTTCTCTGGATCGTCCGCCGCCCATCACGCTCGAGGATCACACCGATTCTCTCTCGGCAAGCCGAAATGCCCTGTGGGCCAAATCGGTCTCGATCGACGATTATGTCGTCGTCCGGGGCAATCCCACAGGCATCGGAGCGTACGTGGTCTGGAACTGCAATGTCCAGACTCTGGATGGCGGCCCGATGACGATCCGGAAGAGATATTCCGAGTTTGACCAGCTCCGCAACAGGCTTCTCCAAGCCTTTCCTCAGTCGACCAGGACATCTCTGCCGCCATTGCCTCCCAAGAGTGCCATTTACAAATTCCGGCCCGAATTCTTGGAGAATCGGAGGCAAGGCCTGGCCTATTTTCTGAATTGCGTCATGCTCAATCCCGAGTATGCCGGGTCTAGCATTGTCAAAGATTTTATATTCGCACACAACTCGTGACATATACCTCGAACACGCCAGATCATGGACACCGGCCTCCACCGTCTCGTCCTTGGGCCGACAACCGGGCATCGTTCAACAAGGCGGAGATCCACGAGGGCTTGGCCTGTTTGGTCGGCCTTCTCGGGTACAATCCCATACTCTTCGACGTCCGTTGGATTCTTTCTCCACCTCATCGTTCGAACTGGTTCTTTTCAACGCCGGTGAAATTGAACACCCCAGCACGACCTCAGCCTTGTTCGCAAATACGACGTGACATCTTGTCACTCTTGATCATCCCTTGGACTGAATGGTCCGTGAGTCTGAGGCGATTTCGTCAATCTAGTCATGTGATGTTGTTGACAGGACAGAAAAAGGGGGTCATCGGCTGGTTACGTCATGACATCCGGCTCCACTGATGTGAAGATCGATCACCAGGAGCGGGGCAGATCTTACCTGGCTGTGGCGTTGAGGCTGGCATGATGGGTGTCACCGAAACCTACGGGCTGTAACTTGCAAACTATGTCTTGTTTCTCCAGAAGCGCGGCTTTCACAACCGAACCGAAGTGGGGAGTCCAGTGGGGAGGCCGCCGGTATCAACCTCCACCGCACATTTATTTGGAGTGGGAGGCCCGGCCTGTCAAGCAGTGACATCCGCATCCGAGGCTGGAGCAAGGCTGTCCGGCGCAACCTGATAGTCGCCAAGCTGTCAATATACGAGAGCACGATTGATAGGAGGCATCCGAACCACCATCCTCGACGCTTGGCAGATAGCTGTACCAACAGACTGCCCCATCCGGCATCGCGTGGCAGAGGTTGCAGTGCTGGGCACCCGCGGGTGCGGGAGACGAGAAGAAAAGGGCTTCCTGGCGCTGCCGGAGGTCTCTGGCTGCCACTGGCTACCTATCAAAATTTGGGCTGCAACAGACGGAGTTCCGCTAAACTGGGCCTAACCTAAATTCCAGGGGCCGTACACATCACGGCGTCGCCATTGGCCCCAGACTCATAGAGGGGGTCCAACGACAGCTCACAATCCTACTCACCCCAGTACCTGGCAGCACCGCCGGTCACGGTGTGCACTCTGTGGCGAGACACGTCGCGCTCCCTCACAAGTCCTGTTTGCGACGCCCTCTCTGTTTCCAACTTTTTTCGCGCCGCCAGCGTCGCCTTGCTCACCGTCGGCAGGGACACTTCAGCACCTGCTGCAGTCATTGTTGGATCTGACCTTCTTTTTTGCTATTTCCCACAAATTTCCTCGCCAAGCGCAAACGTTGGCTGGCGCATCTGTCATCCCGACCCATAAACCCCTGAAATTCGTCCTGCGTCTGCACAGTGGACTGGTGTCAGCAGCATCCTATTCGCACCCCTCTAAAGCACTGCCAGTCTAAACTCTCCTGGCCGGCAGTCCTGCCTCGTGGTACACACCTGATGCAAGCCTGACGTCTTCATCGGCCCTCTCAATCTCGCATCCGCATCAGATGAAAAGAAGCCTGGCGAGTTCGCTCGTCTGCTAGACACGCCGTTGCCATCGTCGCCGCTACCGTTGCCGTTGCCGAGATGCCCTTCTTCACAAAGGTTTTCCGGAGCAAGGACGCTGCGACCAAGAAGTCGTCGAACCCGGTCTCGAATGGAGACGCTCACTCCAAGCCCCAATGGTCCGATGCATGGCTGCGCACCAGAGTCGACCCGGAGGAGGTGGCCGAATTGCTTCATCTGTGCACGGCCGAGTTGAAGTCAAGAGGTGTGTATGCGCTCGAGAATGGAAGACGTCGGAAGATCGATTAACGTGATCATGGCAGCGCTCGATGTCCCTTTCCTCCTCCTCCCGTTTCGGCCCTCCTCGGACCCTTCGGCGGCGAGAACGTTCGTACGCAACTTCTTCTATCCTCCTCAAGGCCGAGAACGGCTCCGCGGGAGTGCCCTTGGGGCTGAACTGAGAATGACAGAAGTCATGGTGGGCGCCACTCCACGAGCCCAATCATCTGCAGCAGCGGTCTCGTCGGACATGTCTAACGTGCTTCATAGGTTCTCATCAGTGTCATGAAGTGGTGCTGGGCCCGTCTTCCCGGCGGCGTCGTCACTTGGGAGACGTATGAGATGTTCAAGGTGGGCGAGAAAGGTACATCTGCTGTCGTCATCCTCCCGTCGAGCTCCTCACGGCTGACCACATATAGACGCTGGCCTGGCTCGAGACGCCTTCACGACCTTCATTCCCATCAGCGTGGAGTCCAATGCCCGCGTGCTGATCATCCAGGACTTTTTTGACCTGCTCGCGGCCATCGCGGCACATGGAAAAGTGAACGGGTTGGGCGGCTATAAGCTTTCTCGGTACGCAGGATGGTGGGCCTTTGAGCACTACGACACAGGCAAAGGATTCGACGCGGGCTACAAATCATGGTCGAAGTAGGTTTTCCGCGAACGGTCCGACGGGATGCTGACGAGCGCAGCGCGGCTGATGCCACGAGCCATCTATTTTTCGCTTACTTGAGATCGTTGTCACCACAACCGGGCAAGACGAGCGGTATCTTAGGACTTCCGAGGTCGCTGCAACACTTGCTCGATGCCACAACGTACCCGCCGACCCACGGCTTGTTGTCGAATCACACCACCAAGGTGGTCATGATTGTCGACGTCGTGTCGCCCACTCCGTATGCCTTGCTCCGGAGAGCGAAAAATTTCGAGTACCGGGACGACGACCGGGACCTTCAGCAGTTTGCAAGCTATGAAGATCCCGTCGAAGCGTTGACTGATGAATGTCGCCGTGTCCTGAGGGCCATATCATCCACCAATCAGTCCAACGTCTCGAATGCGAAAACATCGACCAGTCTGTCGGACCCGTCGTGGTCCCGGTTTGAGGACATTGGATTTGGCAGTTCCCTGGACGATGTCGACGAGGATGACGCTGTCGGACGCAGTGGCAGTCTTCTCGTCGATGGCCACAAGCCAATCTCTACTCACGTGGCGACTACTGCCTCTCGGACGTACACCGACCTGGCCAGGCCGACGACGCCGTCGTGGGCTGATTTCCTGTCCACTGGGTTCGCCGATGAGCATGGTGGGAAAGCGCCGGCACCCATTCTTCTTCCACCCGATAAAATACTTCCCCCTATCAACACCACGGCGCGCGGACAGAGCTCGCAATCTCATCGCCGGAACTTTCATCCCAGTCCCAGTCTGGACCCGGGTGAACTGGCGAGTATCAGCAAGGTCGACGTCGACGATGCCTTTTGGTGGGTCTGGATCAGCAGTCTCGCTGGGGAGGAACCCACCTCGCGGAAAGCGGCCTTTGGGAGATGTGCCTTGATCGAGACCGTTCTTCCCGACGGCCAGTGGATGGTCATGGAAGAGCAGGTCAAGGGAGCCGCGCCCGAACCCGCCGCGGGTGCTTATATTGCCGAAAAGAAGAGTTTCCTCGGCTTCACGACCAAGCGCGGCCGTCTGACGAGGCGAAGATCGGGGATCAAGAAGAGCCCACTCGGCCCGCCTCTGGACTCGAGCTCTCGCGCGCCGTTGGCCCCGGATCAGCAAGCCAAGATCCAGCAAGCAGCGGCCGAGTTGACCAAAAGGAAGCAAGCGGAGGAAAGGGCCGCGACGAATGGTGTCCGTCGTGGTCGTGCCGACGAGAATCTTGCGAGTTCCAAGACGAACAGTATATTTACCCTGGGACCGTTGATCAAGGACGAAGCGTCGCCGGCCCTGAAGTGGGCGAGTCAATATGATAAGAAAGCCATCCGGGCGCAGTATCTGAGCGACAAGGGCGCGGGTAGAGGGTCGAGAGAATTGCTCACTCTGCCGTCGAATGGATTGAGCATCAACCGGTCCACTTCTACTCTGTCCGTCGTGAGTGGAAACAAAGACCTTCCCGCACCGCCCAAGGACCCGTCACGATCGCCGACTCCTCTCGACAAGACCACTCCCGTCCATTCTCTGCTGGCGACTCCATCGCCGGCAGCCCCCGCCACCACCGCCGCGCCGCCACCACCGGTTGTGGTCGAACTGGGCCCTCTTCCCGCCGCACATTCCGCTCTCGGAGAGAGTCGAGCGGTCAAGGTGGCAGCAGAAGTTCCTCCGGCCGCGCCGACGTCCGATTCCGTCAAGACCACCGCATCGTCCAAGCCGCAAACGGGCGGCCCGGCCAAGCTACGCAAATCTCATGACGGGACCAGAACATCTCCGGAGCAGAAGAAGGCGAAGAAGACGCCCAGTGGACCGCCGCCGGTGCAGAACAAGACCGGCATTCGCAGATTGTTTGGCACCAAACGATCAAAGTCACAGGAGCCAAGCGTTCAACAACCGCCAGATTCTCCAGTCGACGCCGACCCTGCCATTGCTGCCGCGAGACGCGCCTTGGAAGGGAAACCCGCCTTGTCTCTCGCCAACCCTGGATCGCCGCCGTTGAGCCCCGGGCACTTTACAAGAATGGCGACAGCGAAGGCTCCGTTCGCGGCTGTGCACACCGTCATGGAACAGCCTGCTGCTGCCGCTGCTGCTACTACTGACTTGAGCACTCCGGCCGTGAACAGAGAGCCGAGCCTCAAACTGGGGCCAGAGCCAGGTCCTGTCGAAGACTCTCTTCCCGTACCGCCCCAGACACGACGCGACGAAGAATACGATCAGCTTTCCCGAGTGGACACGGACGAGCGTGAGCATGCGGCCCGTGAATTCTCCACATTTGACCAGGGTCCATTGCTGGAGCAGCCGGCCTTTGCACCAGCGGACACGCCGATTCGAGACGAGTTTTTCACATCTGGGCCTGCCCCTGCGGCCACGGCGGCCGGAGTCCGACCGAATCACCACCAATCTATCTATACGACGGTGCCGGTGCCGACGGTCGATGACGATGACCACCCCGAGCGGACATCGCCCGTCATCCCCTTGGACAGATGGGCCCAGATCAGGCGCAACGCGGCCGAGAGAGCTGCACAGCTGCCCGAGGATCAGATCAGCCGTAGCCGGACCGAAACGAGGACCGACGACGGCGATACGAGTGGAGAAGAGAGTAAGTGTGGTGTGCTTGTTGCGATTCCAGTGCTGACGACTCTCGACAGCGATCGAATCGCGCGTGGCGCGCATCAAGGCTCGTGTGGCCGAACTGACCGGTAACATGGACGCCACGAGGCGGTAGTCTGGCCCCATCTTGTGATTCCTGTCCGCACTCAGCAAGAACATCCAGCTTAACGACATCTTTCTTTTGTGGCCAAATGGTTGATTTCAGCCAGCGTCAGTCCTTTTCGTCTCATGTGTTTTAAGATACCACCTCCGCGTCGCACATGCATCGAGCGTAACCAATTCCGACACCGATACAATTCCCTTGCTGAGTCTCAACAGATAATACACATCAGGTGCTTTTGTTTCCTTTTTTCATTACCAGTGGACAAAAGTCCTTGAATTCGCATGGCATACTTTTTGAAGTAGGAGAGAACCGTCTGAACCCAGGGATGTCAAGGGGTTTCAGGACCGGCTTAGGAGGTGCAGGAGGCACACTATGGAATGCTGGCTGGCTGGCTGGCCTGCAGCGGAAGTGGGGACCGGGTTCTCATCACGCGAAATGTACACAGTTTCCAGAATGGCAGGACTATACAAAATGCGTGATACTTGCTCTGTCTGGAGCTGTCGAGTGCCTACGTCGTCGTGGCAGTGCACGAGCAGGATCCCTGGCGGTCATACGGCGATGGATGCCGTCTGACTCAGGACCATATTCGAGGCCCGGCCGAGTGGATGGCCCGTCCGTTTTTACAGCCCATGACAGGAAGCCGGACCGGACCAACAGGACGGTCGTCAGTCGTCTTCCTGTGGGCGGAGCGAGAGGCTTTGCCGCTAGGCCGGCATTGTTGAGACGAGTTCGACATGGACATGGAAGAGGTCGTTAGGACGAGTGAGAAGAATGACCAAGGACTCACCCGAAGAAGGGAGCCGGCCAGGGCTGGAGCCTCAATGACAGTAGCGTAGAGTGGAAGCTTTCCCTGTTCGGCTCGGCGACACCAGCCATCCGACAGCCGCTGCACGGTACCTTCGAGGCTCAAACAGACGCCCGGCACAATATCGACGGCTGTGCTCGAACGACAGTCTGGGGTGCGGTTGAGGATGTGTAGTAAGTAGGCACTGCTGCAAGGCTGCAACAGGCGGAATATGGTGTGCTAGTTAGTGCTGAGGTGGTATCTAAAAATAGCTGGGCGCTAAGTCGAAGATCCCACTCGCTGGCACTGACTCCACCATCAGCCAGACGGAGACGGCTTTGATCTTGCAAACCTGAAACGATGGCGCCCTGCGTCTGCGGCAATTCTGACTGGCTGGCAAGCCAATAACTGAATGGTCACTGGCCTCGCTGGTTTGCCGGTCTGCAGGCAAAAGAGTGGATGGACAACACGCAACCTCTCCGGTTGCACACAGCAATGAATCAGGTCGTCTGCGCATTGTACAGCGCAAATATGAGTTCAATCAAGGCACATGTATTCCTGCCTGGAGGGTGCTGTACGAGATGAGTCTTGCGTCCTGAGTATGGCCCATCTACATCCTCTGGGAAGAGAGGGATGCTTTTGTCTGCCTTGTGCCTCTGTCTAGGCCCACCGCCTGATGCCCGCCTACATCGCCGCTAACCAATAACGTCAGGCTCTAGTACTCCAGCCAGTCTGACCAGCTAGAAACGCTTAGACCATCACCGGCCACGTTTAACTCTCTTCCCATTCCCTTCCTTCCTCTCCACCATTCACCACTTCTGCTCTATCTTTAGCACCCAAGCCGATTCCCTCGAGCAAGGGTCCCGCCACAGCAGCCACGCTTTGTCTGCTTGACCGTTTGTCTCGTGCTTGCACCTTGACGTCGTTTGTATATTCCACCATCAGTTGCACCTACACTCTCCGTCCAAAAAGCGAAAAGGAGACTGAACTCTGCGTGGCTGCATTTGGTCACTGCGCCGATTGCCCAAGATTTGTCCGGATTATTCTCATCCCCGCCCACCGACCACACGGCATAGCGACGACCACCGGCCACCGTTGAAACATCGCCTCCTCGTTGCAGCCAGGTCAATTCCCATCCGTGTCACATGCTCTGCGTCTGCAGCGCTCATCATGGGTCGGAGGAAGATTGAGATTAGAGCGATCAAAGATGACCGCAACCGTTCAGTGTCCGTTGGCACCACATTCGAGTCGCGTGGATGACTGGCTGTCTGACATAGCTGCAGGACCTTTCTCAAGCGGAAAGGCGGATTGTTCAAAAAGGCGCACGAGCTGTCGGTCCTCTGTTCCGTCGACGTGGCCGTCATCATCTTCGGCCACAACAAGAAGCTGTACGAGTTCTCGTCGGGAGACATCAACGAGACGCTTCGGAGATACCAATACGTGTGTCGCATCGTCGCGGCGAACCGTCATGATTTGCTGACCCCATTGATAGTATGGGCAACCCCACGAACACAAAGGCCCTGCCGACTTCAAGAACAAAGGCGGCGAGGATGAAGATGACGAGGACGAGGATGAGGAGGCGGCGGCAGCAGCGGCATCACATCCGCGGGAAGATTCGCTGCCTCCGCAGCATGCCATGATGCAGCCACACCTCCAGCACCATAATTCCTTTGCCCATATCCCGCAGCCTCCTCAGACTTCTTCGGTCTCTCCTCCCATGCCCAATGGCATGTTCCAACCGCGACACTCGACGCCACAGCCTCCACAGATGCTCTCGCGGCCGTCGTCGCGGAACATGATTCGACGGACCAGCTCGAATCTCGTCCCGATGCAGCATCCCCATGCCACTCCACCGCCGCCTCAAAATGGATACGCCTACGTGCCGAATCCACCAATATACAATCCGCAGGCCAATGTCAGCATCCCCCCTCATCCTTCGCCTCAACCGGCCTATCAACCGTTTCCCCCGCAGCCCGCTCCCCCGTCACATCAGCAAATACAGCAAGCACATCAACAGTATCTGCAAGACCAACGGCGGCCGTCGCAACCCCACATCCCGCCAAATACGAATCTACAGCCGCCCCCGCCGCAGCCTCCACCACGCACCTCGCCTCAACCAGAGCAACAGTCGCTGAGACCGCCAGAGCAAGTCAGTCCTCCGCAATCCAAGCACGGATCGTCCAAGTCGCGCAGTATATTCACTCCCATCGATGAAGGAGGCTCCGTTCTGGCACAGCACTTTTTTGGTGCTCCCGATCCACCAAAGGCTTTGGTGAAGAAAGAGGAACCGTCTCCCGAGATCAAACCGCCGCCGCGGACCACCGTCACGGCTCCAACAGCAGTGAGGGCCACCTCGCAGCCCGCTCGACCACCGACGGCGGCGGCGGTCGCCGAATTTTCTCCTCCGTCGCGCACCAACACATCTGGATCGAGATCTGGAGTACGACCCAAACTGAACCTGCAGATTCCGTCTGAGGCTTCTGACGCCGAATCGACCGGAGGGGGATCTCCACAGCAATCCGCTGGGCCGTCGGCAAATCCTGCTCGCGGTGCCACCGATCACATTGTTCTTCCCCCGCCGTCACCCAGCGCTTCCGCCGTCATGTCCGCCGGCGCGACGGGTCCGCCGAATCCGTTTGCCCGGCCTCCACCCCCCACGTCGAACCAGAATCGCGATGCGTACAACGAAAATAGGAACAACATTGAGACCCCCCTGTCAGCCCTACCGAGCCGGTACATGAACAACGACCTGCTGCCGAGTCCCAGCAATTTCTTCAGCGAATGGTACGACTCCGGGAGGACGGGCAGTTTGAGCAGTGCTGTTTTGCCGAGTCCCTTGACCTTTCCTACCCCTGCAGATGCCCGGGGACTCGGCTTTGGACGGGAGACGGCCGAGGTATCTGGCGAGAAGAGAAAGAACAGCCTGGGAGAGAGGGACGGCGATGTGAAAAAGGTCAAGACATGACCTCGACCCTCATTGTCTTTTGCAAGGATTCCTGTGATAGAGGTGGTCATTGTCACCCGATATCGATGCCTTTCACGATTATGAGGTGAAAAGAGATGGATTGCAAAATATTCTTCCGAGGTGGAATGGAAACGCGACACTCGGTCCGACATGCCCGAATTCATTCCCATTCTATACCCGGCACCATTCTACGACGGCCACCATTTATTACGTTTTAATCTGTCTTCAGCGTTATATTGAGCGGTTTCGTCAGCGTTTTGGGTTTTGATGTTGTACCCAAATCCCTGGCATGGCGTGGCGTTCTACGGAGCACAGTCCTTTTTCCTTTGGGCAGGTCAAGGCTGCTTAGGCGATTGACGAGCCTAGCGCCAGTCAGCGGGCATGGGAATTATCTTTTTGGTTGATGGCTTACTTCTCTCGCTCTATGCTCCTCCACATTCGATCTTACAAGCGGTACTACCACCGGGTGAAATGGTAGGTCGGTGGGTCAAGGAAACGAAAGGGGTGAGGAGGTGATTTTGGATGAGGGTTACACAAGATATGGACTCCAAGTCTTTGAGCATGCAATCCGGGTGAAAAATTGGCGACGAAAAGACCATTGAAAGGAGCAGTACTAGGACGCACAATCGTCCGTCGAGGCGAGGCCACATGTCAGATGTATCCATGGTACTGTTTGGATTGGATTGGAATGGAGTGGTATGCCTGGGCCACCTCCTTGTCTGGGACGATTGAACCTCTGAATCTGGAAACTTGCCATTCTAGCGTCTTTACTGTTCTCGATATGGATTGATACGATATGCTGTGCTGCAGTATGACATGACACGAATGGACGACTCATAATGCAGTGACAGCAAATTGAATGCTTACTTTGCCCTTTATTCTGACCTTGATCTGATTCTTCGAAAACAATAAATAGAATCCACGGTACGAATGGATGCTGATATTAGCCGATTCCTTACCCCAGACCAAAGAATTAAAGATTGCCAACCAACCCTGTGGCTTCCATCCGATTTCTCTGCAGCAAACTGATTCCTCTCATTATGATCTCTTTGTCGAGACCATTGGTTCATTCCCGAACATGTCTACTCTCCACATCATCCTACTTCTCTTGCTCTAACTTTATCATCTCCTTCACAGCCTGTGCCACAGCCTTCGCCAGTTCATCTCCTTGTGCCCACACCTCGTCGTGCGCGCCTTTGATTTCTAATAGCCTCACGTCAATCCCTCCTGTCTCGCCGTCTCCTCCATCTTGGTGGGCGTCCAAAACCCCTTTCATCACCTCCACCTGACTCCAGTCCACGAGTCCATCGCTCCTCGAATGCGCCAGCACCGCCGTCCTCTTCCTCTTTCCTCTCTCTCCCTTGTCTTTATCGTCCTCGCCCCTCAGCCACGCCTCCTCGTATGTGGCCTTTGGGTACAACGCCGGCGACGCTTTCCTCTGATCCTCCTCGTTCGGGATCGCATTCGTCGTCAACTCCTGGTACTCTGGAAAAACGGAATGTAGTCTGGGAAAATCATAAATTCCACACACACCCAGCACCACCATTGGCGGTTCAATGTCCACATCCACTCCGGCTGGGAGCGTGGTCAGGATGGCCAGCAGCGCCATCGTCGCGCCGACGCTGTGGCCCACGAGCAAGTAGCGTCTGCCAAAACCGTAGTTCTGTTGCAGATGCGCGATGGCGCGCACGACGTCCTCGAGATGGTCTGGCCATTCAGCGTCGCGCAGCTCGTACTTGCTCGTCGTGTCTGGGTCCTGGGGGTGATTCGGATGCGGGCTCAGACGATAGTCAATGCTCACGTATCCCGCCACATGAGGTCGGATATCCGAGAATTGATGACTGGAGACCAGCTGGTTGAGTGCAGGATGGAATGACGAAGACGTCACGGTCGGGTCTCGCAAATAGCCTCCATGGACGTATAGGATCCAGTACTCGGGTCCCTGGGCGTTCGCGAGGTGCGACGAGCTCAGTTCGGGGATGTAAAGTTCATAGTTTTGCAGGATGTTGTCCTGTGCGTACTGATGCCGTGTGATGTCGCTCGGGATCGGGTTGGACCCGCCCGCACCGGAGGTGTGCATTGGAAAGCTGTGCGCGGCCGAAGACGGATGTGATGAACGGCTCTGCGCGTGGCTGATGTGCTGCTGCTTGTATTGTGATGAACTGCGCTGGCCTCGCTGTTGGGGCTCCTTTCCCGGTGGTGACAGGTAGGAAGTGCCGGAATACTTTTGCTGAGACTGGCGGACCGCTAGGGACGAGTTAGTCGAGGTTTAAGTCCGATGCGGGAATCTGGATTGAAAGACAGGTACAGGAACAGGCATCTCATGGATGTGCTGGACGACTCTCGTTGGGCGATCCAGAGCAATGGAAATTGAACGCCGACATGCCACCCTCCTCCATTCCGCGCGCAAAGATCGGTTCTGTTAGAAGCCAGAAAAGTGAGGAGATGCAGACACGACAACAAGGAGAGAGGTCGCAAGCAATATTCCCGTTCTCCCGGCACACACAATGAGACGGTCCAGGGTTGTGGATTGCAGCGCTCACCTTGATCCTGCAGATATCTGATTACTTTTTTCATGACGTTAAGCTGTATGGGGGGGGAATTGGATTCAGCTGATGTGGCTTATGCTGACTTGGCTGAAGAATACAGGACTTGACTCGATGGAAAAAAAGGATGGAAGACTTGCCAGGTGGAGAATAGAAGAGCGAGGCGGTGGGATTTCAACAGCGTTTCATCCAACTTATGCTGCATTAGATCTCTGGCCTTCCGGCTTAATGTGTCGTAAGGCAAGACACGCAATGGCTGAGGAGGTGGTGGTCAAGGTAGCATAACAGCAGCTGCTGGCCTATTGATTGGCCTGACGTAAATGCGGCTGTTCAGAGCTCGGGGAATGCGGAGCGCCTGATTACTCACCTTGTCATGCGCTGCGCAGTCCTCCTCTCGCTTTGCCGTGGCCCAGAGGGAGATGAATCATCGTTGTAAGGCCTGACTGGGTGATAGGATATTGAGCTGATCCCTCGAGTCGACCGCCATTTTCCTGCACAGCGGAGGTGGCTGTAAAGTCACGTGATGAACTTTCTGTACCCGACCCTTTTTGTCAGAGAAGAATGTCCGTCGCACATTTCCGCTGCTGCAGTCCCAAGCCGTCAATGCTCAGGCGCAGTCGAGAGAACCAAAGGCTCCTCTATTGACTGTCCTATTGCCGCTCGGGGAAAGTTGCATGAAGGCTCTCTGTTGGACTGCCCCGGCCGCCGTCACCTTGTGTGTGGTCTAGCCATGCCGGCCACGGCTTGGTTAGCATTGCTCTCTCGGTGCAACGGCCTTCAATGACCCCACCATGATTCATACTCTGAACATACAGCAATCCAGTCTCTATTCAAGCCGAGATCCCGCCGACGTCCGGTACCGACACGAGATGGCAGCAATCGCGTATCAGAAGCGTTTGGCCAGGTATCTCTATAAGATGGTCTCGCTGCCGTTAACTTTACCCAGATTCAAGAGGTAGTGGGGCAATGGGCCCGTTACCCGGCCTCGAACATCCATGGCATTCAGCCTTGAACGCGAAGCGATCTGCCGCCGTCTGAGTGCATCACACCAAAAAGACTGACCCTGACGATATCCTTTTCGGATGCTGCTCTGCGATATATATCATCACAACCCGTGCTTGCGGCCTCCACCAGGCTTCCACCCGACATTCGTTGGCGCTCTTCTCAAATGGGGAATCTGGTAGAAAATCGAAGAGGTCTATTGAGCTTTGCGCTCCCGGACACCGGTCGTGTCGCGAATCGTTGAAGACCGACTGGCATATGCAGATACCAGAAATTTGAGGTGAATCCTCGGTCGTGGAAACATGGGATTCTATTCCGCGGTAGGTCAATCCGGAGTTGTATTGTTGTCGGCGGTCGCAGCTGCGTTGGCTCCTGGCCGGGCACTTTGGAGAACATCGAACACAGAGTGACTTCCAATTCGAGTGCCCATGCACACTCTCTATACCCGTGATCTCCCATTCAGCTCGTCTTTCGAGTCTTTGAAGAGCGAGATCCTGTTTTGTGTCAGACTGGCAGCCAAGAATGTTTCTCGCGCCAGCCGGATGGCCTGTTGATGAAGTGAGAGATCGTTTCACATCTTTGGAAATCTTTTCTTCCTGTGACGGTGATCTGACTGTCGAGTCCTGCCACACCTGCGGAGGGAAGAATGGCCTTGACCGGTTCTTGGTGCTTGCTTTTTCACGACGAGAGATTGGCCAAACCACAAAAGCTCTCCCCGGGTTGGAGGGAGATAGAAACATTGACATTGATACGGCTAAGAGACGTCATGTCCTACTCGGCTGCCAGCGGAGTGTCAGACAGTGGTGAAAAGAGCGGCCAGGAATATTTGCCCCGGCTCCTAGGCTCTCGATCTTGGACTACCTCTGACGCCCCATCAAGTGACTTTAATTTGCTCAGAAATGACGTGCCCGAAAGGATCGAATATAGAAATCAATAAAGTTCTCCCGAGCCGAGAAATTTGGGACTGGAAAGGCGGAACTCTGCTTACAACTGCCTCTGATTGATCCATCCCATCCTCGTCTCTGCAAAACTGATCTTGGTCTCTCGACTAATCTTCTCCGTCGCAGTCAACCTGGGGAAGTATCTGATGGCACTATCGTTCCGCGCCTGTGGTCTCACAAGTATGAATCCCGTTTGGGGCGACGAGACGTCCTCGGCCAATGCAGTCAAGTGATCCTCCAGGCGAAAAAGTCCACATTCGAATGGATTTTTCCAAGACACAGTGTGGTTGTTCCGATACTCATTGCCGGCGGAGAGGCAGTATAGACGCAGGCAGAAGACAAGTTGGGAATTGTAAGATACCAAGCAGATGTGTCAAGCAGGATGGCAAGCACAAAAAGCCGGTGCTGGCAGCTGAACGGCAGCACGGATATGGTTCGTGGAATGGGTAGCCTTGCTGCTCCTGGCGGGATATCTGATTTTACCGATCAAGGCTTCACCCCACGAGGATCACCGTTTGAGTCGCTTTCAGAGGGAGATTCGAAGAGGTTGGAGTGGCAACAAGCCGAGGGTGGATCAAGGTGGTGATCAGCTGCTGCAAGTCATCTCTGCAAGATCCTCGTTGAGCTTGTGTACGCGAAGCTCTAATTTCAAGGGGTGCGATTCGCTGCAACGCTGCAACTGACTCGGCTCCGACGACCATGTCCTGTGGATGCTCAGCGGTCTGAGTCTCAGCGCCTATTCGCCCATCGCCACAAGCATGGTGGTAGTTCGTCTGGCCTCACCGCAAGATTGAGTCTGGAGATGAAAAGACGGCAGGGAAGGGCAGCCAGTGGGCGATAGCGGTATGGTGACCACGATGACGAGCGCGGTGCTCTCTGGACGCACTTGTGCTAAGGCCGTGAACTAAGTGCTAGCATGCCTGTCTGTGGCGCCAAGACAGCGACACCGGCACTTGCGAGCCTCGGAATGGAGCTTTCGTTCGCACGCTTGAGCCCACTCAAACCCGCTCGAACACGGTGCCAGAAGGAGGGGCCAGAGCGGGGTGCAGTGGTTTGATAAGAGCCGTTCCGGTTGAACAGCGAGCGACCCCAACTGCTTCTCGATGCCCACCCAAACCTTGACCCTCCTCTCCGGGTGGGCACAGGCCCCCATCGGTGCTGACAGCTCGTGTAACGGTGGCCGTGGGCCAGTCGGGAGAATTGAGAGTCCTTCGCACTCACCGCAACCACCAGAAGAGTGGTGGGCTGCAGTTGGCGGTCTGGTACGGACTCCAGAGAGGTGGCCTTGCCACGCCTTGATAAGGCTGAAATGCAAATTGTGAAGAATCGGTAATGAAGGGATCGCGCTGCCCGGGATCATGGGTGATGGAAAAAGACCTCCGCCGCCGGTTGCGTTCCGCAGACATGGTGTGCCCTCACAGATCGCAGCCCACCTCATGTAATCCCACTTCTCACCATCGTCGACTCCTAGACAGAGATCGAGGGAGAGAGAGAGAAAACAGGCAGGCACAGACTTCTTCACACAGACAAACTCACAGACCCTCCACACGGATGACCTGACATCACCAGATCACGAGGGGCAGCAGGCCGCCACCGTCGCCGCCGTCGTCTCATCGAGTCGAGCTCCACTTCGGTGTCAATCTGCGGCCTGAGACTTGATTTTTGGTGCCCGGGCACGGTCACGGTGGAGGCGGTATGCTCAATGGGGTTAGTTGTCCCATACACCACCTTCTTGGAGGCTCGCGGAGCGTTGGCGTGATATGTTCGGTGGTTCCCACGTGGAGGGGATCATGCCCCGGGGGCTTCGAGCGAAGCGCTCTGCCGTGGCGCCGGATTCCCTCTTCTCTGATCTTCATCGCAGGCGTGATATGAGCAGAGCGTTGACGTTTTATGGATGATCGTTGATCGGGGCTGAGATGCGGACGCTCTAGCCTATAGATTGCATGAACCGCTGCACTCGGCCAACCAATGAGAACAGGGTATTCACCGAAAACCTGGCCATAGTCACGGCTCCTTGACATCGAGACCTGGTGCGGTGAGGGCGCAGTGTCAGAACTCACACCGATTGCTTACGTCCCAGTAGGATTGTCGTCGTCGAGAGCGATTGCTCTGGCCTGTTCTCTCTGTATCATGGCCAAATTGTTCATCGGGTAGGCAGCCCGAGATGACCAAGACTTCACTCGATCTAACTCTGCCCTTGTACAGCGGACTCGCCTGGCACACCACGGACGAAACATTGCGCGAAGGGTTCCAGCAGTTTGGAACGGTGGAAGAGGCTGTAAAGCGAGCGCTGCATGGCGGCTGATTGCAAATGCTGAAGCCCTCCAGGTCGTCGTCAAGGATCGGGACACCAATCGAAGTCGTGGCTTTGGTTTCGTCCGCTTTTCATCCAAGGCAGAAGCGGACGAGGCCTTGGAGAAGATGAATAACACCGAGTCGGACACCCGAACCACCGCCGATGCGTTGAGCTCTGAACTAACCGGGCCTCAGGTTCGACGGTCGCCTCATCCGCGTCGACCACGCGCAGGACAACAGACAGGGAAGCGGCGGCGGGCCTCGCGGCGGCGGCTTTGCTGGAAGAGGTGGATACATGTCAATGGGAGCGCCGGGCGGATATGCGCCATCGGGACCGCAGGGAAGGAATCCAGCCACACTGGGATACGGCCGGGGCGGACCATACAATCCACAATACGGCCCATACAACCCATCGTATCCGCAACAGGGAGGACCGCCATACCAGCAACAACAAGGGCCACCGGCATATGGCGGCGGACAATCTCAAGGCGGCGGCGGCGGCGGTGGCGATCCATACGGTCAACACGGGCCTTATCGTCAATAGTCCTGTTCGGAGGTGCTGGATCATCATCTCTTGGTCGGATGGATGAGGATACCCGTGCGTTTGAGTTTGCCCGGAGGAGCGAGCCTTGCAATGACACACAATTGTTGCATTACGTGAGCGAAAGGGGGGTCGGCGACAGGCCGTTTTGTTGTTGCAGTGGGATGATATTCCATCGTCATCAATTCAATAATGATTCCTTCTCGATTTCTTCCTGTTCTTCCGTGCTGCTTACCTTCCTCAATGCATGCGACACGCGCACCGGAGCCGCGGAAGCCCCCGTCGCCGTCGCCACGTTGAAGGGACTCTCCATGGCGCGCACACGGTGGGCCAGGTCGCTGATGTGTCGGTCGCGGCTGTCGGCGCTCAGTTCCTTCAACGCTTCTTCGAGCTGCAACAGGTACTCTCGATTTTCGCCACTCGGGCCGACGCTGTGGTTGATGGTGACGGCGACGTCATGTGGCTGTAATGCGCCGAGGAATTGTGGATTGTCGGGCATTCCGATATAGACCAAACAATTCAGGTCCGGCAACGATGCGTCGGCCGGATGAAACGGCGTGTATTGAATGCTGTACCCATTTCTGGACGAGGAGGGCCGGGAACGGCCACGGTCAGTCGACCACCATCATTCTGGGGGCCGGCCCCGGCGGACACCTACATTTCTCGGATGTCGAGGTATTCCTGCACCTCTTTGGCTTTGGCCGGAAGAATGTGGTAGGCCACGCCCCAGACGCGATCCCCTTCGGAGAGACGGTGCTGCCACCGTGTCAGTGATGAGAGTGGTGACATCCGACCGATGATCTCTCCCCCGGACGACTCACCGGGTCGTCCAGCGTCTCCCAGAAGGATCTTTGGATCAAGGTCACCACCCTGCCCGGCGCCTCAGGTGTTCCGCGGTGATCCTCGCTGGATGTCTTCAACACGATACGTCCGGTCTCAGCCAGCAGACTTACCTTGCCTGGGACGGTTAGCGATCTGGGGACGGGGCCGTCGGAGAGGTGTGTTGTTGGCCGCATACCTGCCAGAAGCGGCGCACATATCCTTTGATGTAGCCGGGGATTCGTTGATCTGGCCAAGTGAGCATCGCGCCCCGGGAGACTTCTCCTTCCTTCTTTCCTGCCACACGTACCAAAATGCGGCGGTGGCTTCCATATGAGACTTCTGTACCGCAGACCAGGTGAGAACGCTGTCCGGACGGGGAGAGTGGCCCAGCGGATCGTGGTGCCCGGCACGAACGTACCCGTAGCCAAAGAGCCAAAAGTCGTCCGACGGCGACAGACTCATGATGCTGGGAGAAGGAATGAGCAGAGCACGGGTCCGTCTCGGTCGAGGTATACACCCCCTCAGCCGCAACGGCGATGTGCTGGCAGCAAAACCCTAAAAAAGCTCGTCGAGGCCAGGACGCCAGAAATCCAGGGGCTGCAGCGTGGCCAGAGAAAGTATGTAAGCAGGGAGGCGGATGGCGGCTGGCGGTTCCCGCCAGCCTCTGGCGCGGCCCTCCTGGCTGGCCATGCCTTGGAGGAATCTTAGGCACGGAGAATCCATGCACCACCTGGCCCACCCAGATTACCTCCTTCCACCCGTACTCGGCTGGCCTCGCGGGTCTCCAAACAGTAACTTTGGCGTTGACAGTGGGGCATGCCGGGCGAAGCCACTCGACGCCGGCAGCCTGGTCCGCCGGGAGAGAAGAGGGGGGCCCAGTAGTATTTGCTCTTGAGATTCTGTACATATTTCATGTCCGTCATCTGTCATCTGTAACGGGGTCCACGACTGACTGTCAACGGACTCACCAACGGACTTCAACCGACCAACTGACTCTCTTCGCTCTCATGCACCGTTGTTCTCAGAAGTTCACTCCCCCTGCTGGGAGCACCGGCATCCTTGCCGACGAGAGGGTTGGCTGGAGGGATGCCGGTATAGCCTGGCATGCCGCGGGGCAAGGATGTCTCGCCTACGGGCAAAGCATTGTGCCTTACGTCGCCTGCCTATATCAGGGCGGCACCTCATCCGGGCTTGGCCTTCCGTCACAGCCTCGGACTAGCTGGCTATGGAGTTAGTTCACGGGTCCGAAGACATGCCTGGCGCAGTGCGCCAGGCTCCAGAATCAAACCAACCTGGCTGACTGTCCGTGGGAATCATGATCTGAGCTGCTGCTTCTGCCTTTCCTTGTCCTCTTCCTGCCCGTTGCTGTCGACCCATCCTGAGGGTAAGACGGCAATGGCGTACAACCGGGTATTCAATCCCGATGCTTTACCTGCGTCGGTGCCATCTCCCCCACTACAGACTGGGCTGACCAGTGTCTCTACAGTCACGCGGAGCCAGAACAAGCGGCACAAGCTCTGAGTGCCCTTCAAGCAAATCGCAAACCGTCTCCCCACACCAGGCCGGCGAATCAGTCCAATCGTCCGCCGTCTCCGGGTGGTGGAGGTCGTCGACCATCTCCTGGGCCGGCGATCGCATTGTCTCAGTCGTCCTCTCGGCCACCCACAGGTCAGATCAATCATCAGCCCTACATACAACAACAGCCGTTCCACCACCGTCTACACTCTCCGCCACCCCCGGCCGATTACGGCTATGGACCGCGGCCACAGGGAATGCCGGCGAGGGGGCAGCGTCGTCTTTCGCATCCTCCGTTGTCCAACCTGTCCTCCCCTCACACACCTGCTCCTCCTGATCCCGACTCGGCCGATCTGTATCCTCTCTTCCGCGCGGCCAACGCCTCCGGCACCGGATCGTTAACGACGGCAGAGCTCGGATCCGCGCTGGTCAATGCCGATTTCACCCCCTTCGACAGCCTCACCATCCGGTCCCTGATGCGCATGTTCTCGACGTCGCCGCCGTCGCAACCGCAAGGCCCAACCATTACCTACGTCGAGTTCCAAAGCCTGTGGCGCTTCCTGGCGGCGTGGCGCGAGCTTTTTGAGCGATTTGACGAAGATGGCAGTGGGCGCATATCCCTCGGCGAATTTTCAAAAGCGCTGGTGGCTTTTGGCTACCGACTGTCCCCGCCGTTCGTGGGCGTGCTGTACAACACATTCAACGACCGCGGTCGGCGGCAAGGGGATGACCAGAGAGGCAGCCGAGGCCAAGGCATGAGTTTTGATCTGTTCGTTCAGGCTTGCATCAGTTTAAAACGGATGACCGATGTCTTTAAAAGATACGACGAGGACCGCGACGGATACGTGACTTTGAGTTTCGAAGAGTTCTTGACCGAGATTCTGCGACTCAAGGACGACTGAGGGGGGAAGGGCAAGATGTGTAGACAGATGAGCCAGGACGGCCGGGATTTGAAGCCTCCTTCAGGGGTCACGTGGCATTTCAAACAGAACACACCTCTTGATGATTTTGATACCCATACCAAACAGATATGCTGCAGAATAATGAGGTCAGGGATGCATTCAAACCTGCCATGGTCACCGTTTCTCTTTCCCTTTGGAGAGGCAGGCCACCCGTCAGACCAATGCAGAATTACCTAACCAGTACCGTCATTCTCCCCAGGGTGGGGCTTCCCTTAGGATGACTGCCTGGGCATGGGGGCGCAACAAGGAGAAAGGTCAGGGTTGGAGGCCCGAAAGTCGGCGAGCTCCCACTGACCGGACAACAGGTACATAAATGCCGGCGGCCAAAAGTCTCGATCACAAGTCGGAGAGATTCCCAAGCCAGAGCCACGTGGAAGAAAGCGCATGATGTGGCCCTCCCCCCAGGCGACGGAGCGGATCCAAGATACGTACCACCAGATTTCTGTGCTCTGCCGCACGCATTCCTCTCGTGCCGCTCCTTCGGCAGCTCGCGCCTTTTCTTCTCAGGTGACGGGAGCGATCCCGAGACAGGCACACCACGTTCATCCAGACACTGGCGCTTGGGCCGGCTTCTCTAGGCAAAGAGAGGGACTTGGCCCACAGAGATGGGAGTCAACCTTGCGAAAGTCCCTAGCTCACACTCGCGGTGGAACGTCAACCGCAGCTGGGACGCCATCGACTGGCCGAGGAGGGGCCAGGGAGGGCTGCTGAGGCACTGGAGATACGACATTGTGCATGCGGGATCGAAAGCTCCGTGCCCAAGAGACATGGTCTCCGCTGGCCACGTTCGACTAACGCGGTCAGACAGGCGCGCCTGGCAGGTACACGCAGCACGCTTTCTCCTTGTCAGCCTAGCTGGCACGCGGCCCCAGGCGTTCCCTGCAATACCTCGTCGGCAACATTGCTGGGGCCTTGGGTCTGACGCTCCGTCTACCAGTACTGTGTCTCCATACGCGAATGCCCGTTACTTTTTCGCTGGAGGCCAAAAGGCCGATGCCCCTTGTCTTCCCTGTCCTCCTCACACTCGTCCTCGTCCTCGTCTCGCACTCTGCCGAGAACGTACCAGTCAAGGAGGTGTCCAAGAACCAACGAGGAGCTGATCTGACCGCGCCTCTGGCCTCCCCGTGCTGCCGCCCCCCCCGCTTCGGCGCTTTAACCCTGTGGATTTCAAAGCTTAGGAACTACTCGTTCTGTGAACCCGGTGTGCTGCTTTTGCCTCCTCCTACTGCTCACCTCCTCCTCCGCCGCCGCCGCCGCCCTCTGGTCGTTGTCATCGCTTCGATCTCGATGTGCTGTCCTCTATCGTCGTCGGGGAGCGACAGATGAAGGGCGTCAAACATGGCTTCCTTCTTTGGGAAACTCAAAAACACGGTGAGCAAGATCGCGACAGTATCGGGATACGACGCTGCTCCATGCGGACCCCGCCCTCGTCGTCGAGATCATCGACACGGAACTGACTCCTGCGGGATCTCAGGGTGCTACCAGTCCGGCCGTCGGGTCGTCACCATCGACGAAGAAAGACCCCAATGCCCCGGTACCGACCCCTCTCGAGCGAATGCTGAGGAATGCTGGCCCCATACGCGGTGATGGAAGCGACAAGTTCTTTGGCATGGAAAATGTACGTCTCGTCAATCGCCGCTGTGGACCGGTTGAACTAACCTGGACGATGTCAGTTTGGGAATACGTGGTCCGTCCCCGCCGTGATATGCCTGCCCTGGCTGGCCTGACCGTCGACAGCTATTGCAATTCGATTCTACAATGTCTGTATTACTCCGTCCCCTTTCGGGAACACGTTCTCGCCTATCCACGGCGGTCGTCGGCCGAGATCGTGGCCGCCGCCGCGGCCACCGCTCCTCCACGGCCCCCTTTCAACGCCCAAGCAAATGGGGCGGCGAAGAAGCCGGCGCCTCCAGTCTCGACGCGGAACGCCAGTGGCCCGCCGCCGCCGCCGCAGAAACCGGAGGACAAAGACTCTCCGGAGTACAAGAAGAAGCAGGCGCTGATCGCGGGTCCGATCTTGAACATGAGCTACCAAAATGCGGCCAGTTACGATATGCCCGAGTCCCTTTTCACGTCGCTGAAGGATATCTTCGAAGCGGTCGTGCTCAGTCAGTCTCGGAGTGGCGTCATCAGTCCCAGCAAGTTCCTCGAAGTGCTGCGCAAAGAGAACGAAATGTTTCGATCGGCGATGCACCAAGACGCCCATGAATTTCTCAACCTCTTGCTCAACGCCGTGGTCGAGAATATCGAGGTGCACGAACGGACGCTGGCCGTGCGACGACGAGAGGAAGAAAAGCTCGAGGACAGCGCGCCAATGACCAAGACGGTCTCCGGGGCGACGACCGTCTCGTTCCCATCGGTGCTCCCCGCTGCGCCGAGCAGTGCGCCCACCCGATGGCTCCACGAGCTCTTTGAAGGCACGTTAACCTCGGAGACGAGGTGTTTGACCTGTGAAAACGTCTCTCAACGTGACGAGCCCTTTTTGGATCTGTCGGTCGATCTGGAGCAGCATTCTTCGGTGACGGCGTGCTTGCGTCGATTTTCCGAGGAAGAAATGCTGTGTGAGCGCAATAAATTTCATTGCGATAACTGTGGTGGTCTCCAGGAAGCCGAGAAGCGGATGAAGATCAAACGATTACCTCGGATATTAGCCCTCCATCTCAAGCGATTCAAATACACCGAAGACTTGCAGAGGCTTCAGAAGCTCTTTCACAAAGTCGTATATCCCTACCACCTGAGGCTGTTCAATACGACCGATGACGCCGAGGACCCCGACCGGTTGTACGAACTGTATGCGGTCGTCGTGCACATTGGTGGCGGTCCATACCATGGCCATTACGTCGCCATTATCAAGACACAGGATCGAGGATGGCTGTTGTTCGACGATGAAATGGTCGAACCCGTCGACGAAGGTTTCGTGCGCAATTTCTTTGGAGATCGACCCGGACTCGCTTGTGCCTATGTGCTTTTCTACCAGCAGACCACCGTCGAGACGGTCCGAAAAGAACAACGGATGAAAGGAAGACGGCGGGCTTCGCAAGATCTGACCACCGGTCTGGGCCTTCACACCAAACTGTCGGCCGAGCTGCATCTCGTGCAAACAGTCAGTCCGGCCCTGTCGCCGGGCGAGGGAGCCCATTTGGTCGGGTTGGACCACGCCATCACGGCACCCCAGTTCAAGGCCAACGGGCACGTCGAAATTCCTCAGTCTCCTCCCGCCGCGACAACAGGGGAACGCACCAGCCCTGTGATCACACCCCCGCTTCAGAGTGCGCCCGTACAAAGTAAAAAGGAAAAAGCGAAAGAAGACAAGGTGCGCAAAGCAGCCGAGAAATTGGCTGAAAAAGAGAGGCACGAAGCAGAACGGCAGAAACGAAAAGATCTGGCCGCCAAGCTGCACGAGGCACACAAAAAGCAAGAGGCCGATTTGAAGGCCGCTTTGGAAGCGAGCAAACTTTCCAAGGCCGAGGAAGATCACCGCCGTGCGCTGGAGAAAGGCGACAAAGGACATGGTCATTTTTCCAATGGTACCAGCCCGTTGGGCCTCGACCGCTTCAGACGAACCAAGAGCTTGCGGTTTGGATCTCTGACCAGGAAAGACAAACCGCTGGCGACGACGACGACGACCCCCACCAATACCACCAACACCACCACCACGACGTCGGAGGAAACGCTTTCGTCAGTCGTCACAGATGACAACACGCCTGAGAAGGACAAGGAAAGGCGCAACAGATTCAGTATACGGAAAAGGTCGTTTGGCATGCTCTCATGATATCACGATTCGAATCTAGCACATAACATTGCGGCCCGGGTACATACAACTTGATGACTCTACGAATTTGAATCGAGCATCGACGACCGACCTTTTGGAAGAATTTCGACGTGGACATTGCATTGGCGTTTTGTGGCGTTACGACCCGTCTTGCGCCAGTCGGGCTACGAAAAAGAGTTCGCACATCAGCAACAGCACAGCTTATGTGACAAAGTGCGTAAGACTAAAAGGGAAAAAAGGAATTCAATTGGCATATGATGGCATCGCATGCGCAAGAGTACACGTCCAATCCAGGCGCAAACATATTCGACCAGCGCAAACATTCGACCAAGCGATGCCCCCCGCGGGTGGCGCTCTTTGAATGACTTTGGACGACCGTGCGCTGACGCTCTGAGCGCTAATATCTCTTCTTCCACGTGTACAATATTGTCCGCCTCCTTCGGTCTGATATTATATGATACAGCCTGGGTCACACGAGATCTGTTGGGCTTGGGCAGCAGACACCAGACAGTCTCTCCATGAGCACGGGGACTGGTTATTTCGGGCTGATAATTTGGGTTGATTATCTTGGGCTTTCCAAGTCATGGTTTTCCACTGCAGAACCTGTCAGGCAGTGAGGCGGCCAGCCAATCATCTGGCTGCATGATCATTGAACTTTCTCGGAACGTAGATCGACTTGAACATGATCGGTACTGTGAGACAAGAATTTTAACATTCCTTCTCTTGCCTGGGTTTACCGTGTGGCTCTGGCAGGTCGATGCATGGTGTCATGACCACCACTGAGGTCTACCTTCAGCAGTACCTTCAGCAGGATGGTGCCGCACAAGTGTCATGTCAATGGCCAGTTCAACCCGTCTGGCCTCTATGCTTCTTCTCAGGTCTTCTCCACGCTGTGCGTGGCCGGCCAAGGACAGATACGTGACGTTGTCCCTCTCTTCCTTTACTTCACCACGCGTGTCGTCGTCTTCTTCGTTTGGCTTCTATTTTGCTAGGGTATCGTCGTCATCGTCGTGGTCGCCACCGTTATCCCAGTGCGAGTTCGTATAGTATTATGAATGAGTTGACGAGGATAAGAGGGACTGGAAATAAAGGGTATAGAGCGTTAGCACTAGATTTGATAAATGTTGGAGATATAGACCGCGGTTGGCCGGCCACCAGGGCTGGAACCACCTGCACCACCACGACTGGGAGCGACGGAGAATGGACAAAGAAAGGAACAGACAAACTAACCTCGACATAGGGTCCGGACGCTCGAGATCAGATTGATGCCTTTGCTGCGGAAGCTCTCTGGGTCTTGGACCGGAGCGCCAAAGGCTGGGTCTGTAGGTTGCGATTTACCCCAGCCAACTATTGTTATTCACATTTGTGTCAGTCAACAGTGGTTGGGACTGAGTGGGAGAGAGCTGGGACAGAAGATATCCATATCGTGTCTCCGGGCTATTTACCTCGAGCAAGAAAGCGATCTTCGGATAGGATGGCAACGGCGTTGAGGAGGAGGGTGGCGACTGGAGGAGTCAGTCAGTCATCTTGCAATTGAGAGGATGGAAAGTGTAAAGGGTATGTATTGGTGCGAGTGTCAGGTTAGGATGGCAAGGGCTGTACCGTAGATGATGCGACCGAAGCCGAACAAGACCATTTTGATGAGAGAGACAGAGGACCAAAAGACGCAAGAACAGTCGCAGGAGTTCTCGTGATGCCGTCTGGCAAGGGATGAGGTCGCAGTATGTCAGAAGCTTTGTGAAGGGGTGAGTGTAGGCGAATAATAGCGCGACCGTGTCTGTTTGCCCCAGGCCATTCTTACCTCATCAGTCTTGGCACATCTGAATCTATACCATCTATCTTCCTGTCTCACGTCGCAACAATGGCGCGACCCTGTCAATGTCGCTATATGTAGTACTGCTGATGCCAAGGCAGAAGTCCAGTCTTGATCATTACCTGCCTGTTGGATAAGCTGAACGTTATCGGAGATAAGAGGTGTAAAATTACTATCCATCTTCAACACGCTTTGCTCGGACCGAGGATGTTGAAGCAGCACTCCGCAGTCTCCATGAAGCACCCTCAAAACCCCGCCCTGGTATTGTCAACCTGCTTTGCGTGGACGGCCCGGAATGGGAACCTTTAGCCGATGAGGTGGAGAATTGAAGCTGGAATTAGTGACATGCAGCACGATTGCATGCATTTCTGAAGAGGGTCTCAACAACTTGGAATCTACTACAATGGCGGCAAACACAGTTCCCACGGTCACTGATCTTCGCCCTTGCAAGCGGCACATCGCCACACACGATGCCAATGGAAAAAGTGTCTACGCCGATTCTCCTGCTCAGAGATATTTCCCTGTCCCGGGAGTCGGCAGCTTAGCGCGATCGTGGTCCATCGCATCCGTCCCAGCGAAGCTGGCTAGAGACGCCGACATGAAGGCGTACCTCTCGGAGGAAGGGCCTACAAGTTATCAGAAAAAAGACATTGTGTTGCCCCAGCCGGGAGCGAACCTTCTCGTGGTCGATCTGGCGCCCGGCGGCGTGAGCGATTTGCACCAGACGGTTTCGATTGACTTTTCGATTTGTGTGATTGGAGAGATCGATCACGAGCTTGACGGCGGTGAAACAGTACGTTTGCTGCCCGGAGTAAGTCGCCACTTGTTCTCAGTCTGTTGGTCGTTGCCACGGCATGTTCGTCCTTGCCTCTCCTCATGCAGAACAGGATCATATCGTTCAGCGCGGCACAATGCACCGGTGGAGAAACGCGTCCCAGACGGAGCCGGCACGATTTGTCGCAGTCACCATCCCGTGCGAGCCATTCGACATCGCCGGAAAGCAGCTGGAGGAGATTCATATTCCGACCCAGCCGAATCAAAAGTTGTGAGCGAGTGAGGAAGGTAAAAGGGGATTGGCATTGCTCAGGGTGACCACCGTTGCCATCGGTCACAAGGCTGGAGTGATGGAAGCAAGAGTGCAGTAAGATGTGTGCGGGTTTGCGCTTGAGTTTGTGAGTCGTCAATCACAGCGCGGTCAAGTGCCTGTAAAGGGACTTGCAAGCCTCTCACGGCTCAGTTCGATACACGTGTCACATGTGGCACCATCAATGAAATCGTTCATGACCACAATCGTCCGCTCGGCCTTCAGCCTCTGATTGACGTTCCTTCTCAGCCAAGGCAACGTGCGCATATCACCCATGGCCTTCGTGCTGGTTAAGCAGCTTGTTGCCGCGTTGCTCGCCAGCACACTGTAGACCAAGACTTCTTTGATCGACTGTGAAGTGGCTTGGCATTGTAAAATGGTCAAGTCGGTGCTCTCTTGACCCTCGGTCGTCATACTCTCGAAACGGCCGATGATGGTTTCGGTATGAAGGGTGGCGTACGCCTCGGCGGTCCAAGAGTCGTATTTCTCCGCATGGAAGACCACGATGATCCGTGTGCCCGAGGTTCGAAGCTGCTCGATCGGCGTGCTGAAGCACTCGCGTCCTCCCCGTTTTAACGGCGCATTTTTCGCCTTGGAACACGCTTCATCGAGCATTTGAGAGACCTCCTCCTCCGACGGCTTTTTGCAGTCGGAGACGATATTGTCATCCCGGATATGGATGGTGACGATTTCGGTGGGATGGCTGTCCAGGAACTCGACTTGTCCTTCCAGGAATTCGTCAAACGCCACCCCCGGGATGCAGGCGTGCTGGAAGTAAAACTTGTTCTCCAGATGGCTGACTTCTTGAAACAAAGGCAGGAGGTCTGCAGGCCGGAATTCGAAATAACGAGCGCCGAGTTCGAGCATGGTGTCAATCGGTTTCTTTTGCGTGACGCTCACGCCGTAGACAACATTCGGCAGCATGTGAATAAGCGCTTCATCCGGCAAATGATCAAAAAACGACAGTCGAGGAACGAGGGATTTAAGATACGGTATATGCGACGGCGACAGGCCTTGAAGGACCGCGTCCGCGTTCTGCATGCTGTTCATGCCGTTGTCGTGTGGAGCGGGCAGAACGAAGCGGGAGAATGGCAGTTGAGCTTCGGGAGAGCCTGGCGGAGCCAGTTCCCCCATCCAGCTGCCATTCGACCGAGGAGAGATGGTCACATAGCATTGATCGCGGTCGGTCAAGCCGGCTTCGCCATGACCAGCGTCGTAGAAACCATAGGTGATGATGGCGTCCGCTTCGACAATGGGTGAAAAATGCTGCGTGGACACCATGTCTCCTCCATGCAGATTGCCTGTCAAAGTGTTAATATTGTTATATGCCATTGCCACTTCGGCCCCGTCCTTCAACACCCGCCACTGGAAACGACCCACGAAATTGCGAATTCCCGGGATGTTGTGAGACTCCATCTCGAGCGATTTGACCGTGAAGTTGTCCTTGGCCGCGTTCACAATCGTCCCGTCTGGGCCGGGAACGGAAAATTCAACCGCATATTGCGACGCCAGCTTCGGAGAGATATAGCTGTACACCGATAGGCCTTTGGACGGCATGGTGGGCGCGCTCTCACGGACACGAGCGGATAGATCTCGTAAGTTGGGACGTGCGATGGGTCTGATCTCAACACCCGTTGTTCATGGTGGATGAACAATATTCACGCGAAACTTGTGCGGGACGGTGGATAGAGATAAGGACGAGGAATGACGAGGAATGACGAGGCCATTCCAGCTGAGCTATCCAATCCTGTTGACGACCAGCCGCTCTTGGCAAGATATCCCCAGATTTCCAGGGCCACCCTGATCGAGATTTGCTCATTTTATTGGCTCAGCGCGATCGCCGCTGTCCGTCCAAGCGATCTTCTCTCCTCAGTCGATACGCCGTCGTCGATGGCGCCGTCAAAGTCATGGCCTGTCGCATGCCTGACCTTTTCCGCCCTGGTTCTTCTTCACCTGACGGTCTCTCCATACACCAAGGTCGAGGAGTCGTTCAATATCCAGGCGACGCACGACATTCTCACATATGGCGTGCCGACGACCACCGATGGCCTCCAGCTCAAAGCACAATATGACCATATGACTTTTCCTGGCGCCGTCCCGAGGACATTTCTTGGCTCTCTTGTCCTGGCCGCCGCTGCAAATCCCTGGGTTCAGTATGGCCACCTGAACGGGGAACAACAACAGCTCCTTGGTAAGAGAATCTCCCGCCCCGCCACCACCTCGAATCAAGACCGTCATTGACGTAAACATTCGCTCCAGTCCGGGCGATACTCGGCTTGTTCAATGCATTTGCCTTGACGGGATATGCTTCTGGCGTCCACAGGGCTTTCGGCCAGAATGCAGCCTTGTGGTACATCTTGCTGCAAGCAAGCCAGTTCCACATTTTCTATTACGCCTCCCGTTCTTTGCCCAATATGTTTGCATTCGGCATCAGTACGCCCTCCCCTGGCCTCGCCGACTTGTTCTGATTTTGTCAGCTACCTTTGGTCTCCGCTTTCTCCTTCCCGATCCCGCTTCCGCCCTGTCGCCGGTCAAACGCACTCGACTGGCCCTCTACCTTTTGACGCTCGCGACGGTCGTTTTTCGGTCTGAACTAGGCCTCCTGCTAGCATCGCATTGCCTGTCTTTGCTGCTCATGTGCTCGAATATCTCGTCCTGCTTGAATCTCATCCGCAGGACGTTTATTCCCGCCATCCTGGCCGCCGCGGTTGCTGGTCTGATTCTGACCGTCAGCATCGACACCTTCTTCTGGCAATCACCGACACTGTTGTGGCCTGAGCTGGCTGCTTTCTTGTCCAATGTCTTCCCGTCACCAGGCGGACTCGGGGCGGCCGCATGGGGCACATCCCCCTGGCACTGGTACTTCACCTCGGCCCTGCCACGACTGATGATCAATCCCCTCCTGTTCATGCTCATCCCGTACGGATTGACGACGACGCCGCTTCGTCCCTCGGCAATCAACCTGCTCTTCCCCAACCTGACCTACGTCGCCGTCTATTCCCTGCTGGCGCACAAAGAGACCCGCTTCATCTTTCCCGTTGTACCACCTGTGACCGCGTCATTCGCGCTGATGGCGTCCTACATCTCCACACACCAGCGGAAGTCTGTCATCGCCAAGTTGACCACCGTCGTCCTTCTTCTCACAACGCTCCTGAGTTTCTTCCTCTCCCACGCCATCCTCCTTCCCCTGTCCGCTCAAACGTATCCTGGCGCCGCCTCGCTCATCTCCCTGCACGACCGATCGAACGATTATCCACTTCAACGCCAGATCCACGTCCACTTCACCAACCTCGCCCTGCAAACCGGTGTCACGCGGTTCCTCCAACACCCCGTCCCTGACCGACCGCTCGTCGTCCTCGCCGGTTCCGATGACGGCACCCGGCCGACCCTGACGTCGGGCAGCCCGCTCTGGATCTATGACAAATCCGACAACCAGACCGATCTCCGGATGCCCGAATTCTGGTCCCAGTTCGACTACGTGGTCGTCGAAGACCCCGAGCACGCCATCGGTCAGTGGGACGTGATTGACAAGGTTCCGGCCCTGGGGAAGCCCCGGGTCCTCCGGCCAGACGTCGGGAGAGGTCTGCTGGTGCTGGGCTCCGAGCGGGAAAGGAGGGAAGAGGATGGACTGAGCAGGTTGGTCGGCGCCATGTATGGAGACGCGGTCCAGTGGGTCTACGGCGTGGTCCACGACGTGGTGCGAGAAGGGTATGGGGTCCGAAGATTTCTCGGGACACGCTGGAGTTGGACGAGAGGATGGTGGCTGCATTGGGGCCTGGAAACAAAGCTATACGTGTTGAAGAGTGAAACCAGGGGTGGGATTGCCTAATGTTCAAGGTAGTGAATCCCACAGTGAGCTGGTCCGATCCTGTCATTTGCGTTCGGCGTCCTCCAGCCAGCATCGTCCTCTCCATCCACGCTGGACGCGCCTGTCAATCGCACGTTGAACAGCATAAAGATGGTCTCCTGCCCATGGGATTGATTCTGCTCGTCTGATTGCTCTCAACGTCACCGGGTCGTGCCATCCAGCCGGTTCAGCCGGTCTTCGACACCCTGCACCATCCCGCCCACCACTTGGACATTGCCTTTCACGCTCTCGGCCAGGTCCTTCATCCCCCGCTCCACACGGTCAACAGCCTCCCTCCACTTCGCGACCTCTTCCCTTTCCTCCGCTTGTCGTCGCTCTAAATCCTCTAGCTGTGCCTTGGCCTCGGCCGCCCCCGCATGGATCACGCTCAACGTCCTCAGCCGCTCCAGCACCACCGGCAGGAGTGGCTGCAGTTTTTGGATGGTCGGCAGGAGTTGATATAGCGCCGTGATCTTGGCCGACTGCTCGTCCAGGAAGATTTGAGACTGCTGTTTCAGATCGTCGTCGGGCGCATCGGGCGCGTTCTGGTGGGACGATCCGGGCCGGGAGTGATGGTGCCGGGAGTATGCCGAAGCCTGGCGGAGACGCGCTTCGTGGATGTCGGTCAGGCTTTGAAGGGCCGCTTTGCGGGACAGAGTCAGTTTGTCGGATTCGGCGATCAGATTCCTGATGCGAGAAGACAGCGCGTCGATATTCGGAAACGAAGAGCCGGTCTGGGACGAGCTGGTGGTTGACGCAGTCACGCGGCTCGGTGCCAGCGTGCTGGATAATGCGGTGATTTGTGCTGAAAGAGCATTCAGAGTCGGGAGAATGGGGTCGGTCTGCGTAGCTGTCGTGGATGATGTGATGCCCAGTGCGGCTTCGAGGACTGTAAGTCTGTCTGCAAAGGATGCGATCGCGGATATGGTGGTGGCCGTCGAATGGGCGCCTTGTGTCCGGGCGTCCTGTTGCTGGTCGTCCGCTCTCTGACGCGGTTCTCTTTGGCTCGGTTCGAAATCGAGTTTGGCGATCAATTGGTCACCAAGTGATGCGTGTTGCAAATGTGATGTCGACCTCGCGTCCAATCCATCAATCAGTCTGCTGAGCTCCTCAACGTCGTCCTCCGGCCCGTCTCGTTCCTGCTCCTCCACCGTGTCCTTGAACTCTCCCTGCTCTTTCTCCTCCCTCTTCTGCAACTCGAGCCGGACTTCGTCCGCCTCTCTCTTCAGTCTGGCAATTTTCTTACTCAACGTCTCCTCCTCGCTGTCACTAAAGTCACCTAGCTCTTCGGTGCCATTTTCATGCCTCCTCCGTCTCCTTCGACTTCGGGTTCTGTATGAATGTCTGGTCCCCGCGATCGTGTCGGAGAAATCTACGTCTCTGGCGTCCACCAGCGCCGGCTCAAACCGTCTCCTGGCTCCGTCGCGATCGATGTGGTGACGGTCAAGCCCTGGGTGATGGTCTAGATTGTCTTCTTCTGACGGGCTGGGTGATTCAGTGCGGAGTGTGCCTGTCTGCATCATTGAGCCATGGTTCTGTATCGCGCTGATACTCCTTACTTGTATGGTAGATGCATCTTCTGTCAATTCAGGCGTTTCATATATCTCCGGAGCGACATCCTAAAGGCATTAGTACTCAGGGTACATTCAACGGTCAGTGCCTACGAGGTCTGGCAACCCGGCATATTTCTTGCTCATGGCCATATCAGATGTGAAGATGAATGAGGAATGCTTCGCGAGTCGAGGTTGGACGGTCCTACAGCGGCCGACCTAAACAATCTTGGCGACACCTTGAAGCACAGAGCTCCTGTAGCATCCATGTCCATGGTTACAATCCTCTCATTATCGGTCGTCTCGTCGCGCGGCGTTCAACGAGCAGACTCTAAATACATGACGAGCCTGCACAGACGACTGCTTCAAGTCGTAGCTCTACCCTTGTCTTTGGGCAGCTGCTTGTCGGCGTCCATGTCCACCAGGAACCGCTCCCACGTGTCAATGACACTTTGACAAAAATCCATATGCTGCGTCGCCAACGCCCCCAAACTGTCCCGGAACTCCAATCCCTTGATCCTTTCAAAGTCTGCCACCTCCCGGACGACTTGCTCGTCGAACATTTGGCTCGTACCCTTAGCGCTGTCCACTTCGCGATTGAGCTCCTCAATCTTGAGATCCAGCTTTCGCGCTCTCTCGCGCCTGGACGTTTCATGGTCGACGCCTCTCATATCCTCGACCTTGTTGCGGATGAAATTGGCAGGGTTGAGGTTTGACCCATGTGAATATGGATTGGTCGACGCAAGCATGTCCCGCTCCGAGCTCGCTTTTTGGAGGTAGTCCGTCAGCCCTTCGAAATCGAGCTGCTTCTGTTCTCTCGTTTTCAATAACGACTTGACCGAATTAATGTAGGCCTCCATGTCCCGCAGGCTGCCGAGGTAATTCTGATCCGTGTGATCTTTGAGCGCTTTCCAACCCCTGGCCGTCTCTTCCACACACCCAGCAAAGGTCTGGAGCGGTGCTTCAATGGCCGGTTCCAACGGCGTCAGCTTCCGCATATTGGTGGCCAAGTCGGCGTAGTCGTTCTCTAAATCTCCCTCACGTCGTGCCACCCGAGTAATGATCTTTTCGACATGCGACAGGTCTTCGTCCAGCTTGTTGGCTCTTTCTGTCACCTCGATAAATCTTTTGTCGGGCTTGTGGACCTTGGAGAAAGCGTTCAGCATCGTATCGGCCACATTGTCAAAAAATCCCGTGGGGGCACTCGCGCTTCCACTGCCACTGTCGATGGTGTTACTTCGCCCGGGCCGCAACCGCATGTGCGCATTCCAGTCGGCAGTCTCGAGGAAGAGCAGAAGTATGGGAGCTCTTCGCAGCACCGGGTGTAGTGTACAACGTCGGAGAAAGCGGTGTAGAGACCATGCTCGACGCTGGGTGAAGTCTTTGCTGAACCGGTCTCCACGGACGTACGCCATGTTGTTCTTCTCGGGCAGAGGAGGCACGGCACATGCTGGGTAATCCCGGAACAATGATTGCCGCAAGAAGACAAAGTCTGTAAATCGCCGCCGGACCGAGAAGTCGGGCTTTTGAAAGGACTTGAAGTCGGTCTATCAGAGGGTCAGCCACCACATGGGCACTCCATGCCACCGGCCGCTCACATGTGTAGTGACCAAATATGACACATAGGCATCTTTTGTTCCGTCATTCTCCTTTAACGGCGTGTCGACCGTGATTTCTAATATACCATCGCGGCCGATTCCCGCAAGGTCGACCGGATCGGCAGGCTCATCTGCCTGCGGTTCGCTGGATGTGCTTCCCGTACGCTTCCCGCTGGCAGACCGGGTCGGTAGGTTTGCTTGAGGTGGATGTGGCGCAGATGAAGGACTTTCCGAGTCCTGGGTCTCCGGGTCTCTTTGCCACGACACGTTGTCGAAGTCGCCATGGTCATCCATTGCGCCTATGGCGAGGGTTGCCGAGTCCTCGCAGCGAAGCTAAGCTCACACGCTGCTAGCCAGAGTAACAAAGTCCAATACCACAACCCTGAGGGCTTCAGTCGATCAAGTGTTCGGAGAGTGCGCTTGAGTGAATTGAGTTTGATATCGTCTAACGCGAGCAAGACGGCGGTGGTTGTTTCACTAACTGGTGAGCCAGGATTCAGTCAGGCATCGTCCAAAGCAGTCAAGCTAAATGGGCTATGACGTTCTTGGCGGCAAAAGAGGAAGCAAGTCTGCGCCTTACTCACTTCGACCCTCACCCAGACGTCGCCGCTTTTAAGTAAACCACACGCTCACCCTTGACTCCTCCTCGCTCACCCTTTGGCGATGGTGCGCCTTTTAGTCTGTGGGACCACGTCTCAACTTAGGAGCCAGAAACCCACAAGATCCAAAAAAAGGGCCGGCAGCGCGACGACCTTGATCCGGTGCTCGTCTTTTCCAATCCCAATACTGCAGTGAGGTGACCTTGGTCACAGTTCTGGCCACCAGGAGTGCCGCAACCACGAGAAATGTGGCACTCGCAATTTTCAACTTTTTCCCTCGGCCATGAGTGTTTTTACGTGATATCAATACACAGCCATCCTCCTGGCTTTCAGCATCGGCTTGACCCCGGGTAGCGTCACAGTTATCGACAGAGCCGTGGCATCTGCTGCACCGAACCTCACTCTTCTTGCGTTCTTTTGGGCTTTCCTCTTCAGGCTGGGCGATGGTTTCTGAAGCGGCCGGTTCGGAGGTGAGAACGCTCAAAGTCGATCAGCATCGCCCGCTGCCGCTCGAGGTTCCACAGGATATTCGGTTCGCGCACGTCGTTATGCTCCACCCCTTCCCCAGAGACCTCATCGACGGAACGGCGGATTTCCTGTGGCAGATCTGATGCGTCAGACGATTCGGCCATCTCCCCCCCCCAAACGACATCAGTAACATGTGCACAATCTCCACCCCGAGGTCGATGTACGGCTCGATCAGGCCGATGCTTCCAGGTACACCGGCACCACCATCACTTGAAGTCTCTTCAGCCGTGCATAAACACGGGCTTCGTGCTGCAAGTCTGGCACAAACGTGTACCCGTGTGACGCCAATGTGATCTTGAAAAGATTTCCTCGCGCGCCTTGCTTCCCCAACGATTCGCAATCCTGATCCAGGGTCCGTCAAAGCTGTTCGCGGACCGAGCTTGCAAACGCTCGAATGCCGATTCTGTGTCGTCGATGAGATCTGCCGACGCCGTCGTCGTCGCCGTGAGCTTCCACGTGAGCTTCCACGTTCGGGCAATTCTCGAAGGATCAGATCGGCGAAATGCTACTGCGGTTGGCAGCGCTGAACGGGCACGAGGCGGTGGTCAAGCTGCTGCTCGAGGTCGGTGCCGATGTCGACTCGAAGGATGAGTACGGTCAGATGCCGCTGTGGTGGGCCGTGGAGAACGGGTACAAGGTGGTGGTCAAGCTGCTCCTCGAGACCGGTGCAGATGTCGACTCGAAGGATAACCACGGTCCGACGCCGCTGTGGTGGGCC